>Ga0099364_10000493_pt1 | contig 66723 bp, 57 predicted proteins | sample TergutTh196P3_FD_73070 | JGI IMG/M metagenome (GOLD analysis project Ga0099364, IMG submission 73070) | Microcerotermes parvus P3 segment gut microbial communities from Pointe-Noire, Republic of the Congo - Th196 P3 | ecosystem: Host-associated > Arthropoda: Insects > Digestive system > Gut ... | reverse complement strand
TTGCACAAAATGTGCTTGTTGAACCGGAGTTTGGGATACCTGTTTTTGATTATGCCGCGTTTCTTGCGGCAGTAACTGATGAAGAACAGGAAGCAATACCGCAGAGTATCCGCAACAACAGATACTTTCTCGAAAGCCTGCGGTTAGCAAGACTGGCTCAGGATACGTATGACTACGGGGATTATGATACTTCCGCTAATTTCGCCCAGGAAGCGATTCGTTATGCACAGCTTTCAGATGAATATGTTGCCCTGCAGCTCAAAATTAAGGAAGCCAACGATGCCATCACGGCGGCAAAGCAGCGTCTGGACTGGGCATCTTCAAGCGGCGCAGACAGACAATATCCCTATGAATATAACGAAGCCCAAAATTATTACAATACCAGCATAGCAGCCCGAGCCGAGGAAGAGTGGGATGAGGCTATCATAGCCGCTAACAGAGTCATTGAGTTATTGGCGTATATCACCGCCCCCGATGCCACGTCTGACAGAATATACCTACCAGCGCAGTATACGGTCAGAACCTGGGAAACCTTCAGGGACTGTCTGTGGAATATCGCCGGACGCTCATGGGCTTATGGAGATCCCTTCAAATGGAGGCTTATATATGATGCAAACCGGTCAAAAATGCCTCAACCGGAAAATCCTGACCTCATTGAGCCGGGTATGATTCTTGATATTCCAAGTATTCAGGGTGAAACCAGGCAGGGAATGTGGAATTCCAATCAGACCTACACTGACAGGTAATTCGATATAAGAGATGAAGCAGCCCGGGGAAAACCGGGCTGTTTTTGTTTATATCCGTTTGTTATGCTCTCTAAGATACAGGGCCAGAGCACTGCCCATGAGCGCATGTATATAGGGGTGCTTTCCAATGCCTTCGTGTACTTCATCAGCATCAACCAAAGATACTTTGATAAATTCATCATCATCAAGGCTTTGTTTGCCGGTATTGATCAGATCTTCGGCAAGGAAAAAATGTACACGATTTGACATTATTGCCGGATTGGGACTGAATTCCCCGATTTTTTTTATTTTTCCGGGTTTGTAACCGGTCTCCTCATGCAATTCCCTGGCCGCAGCTTCCTGCGGATTTTCTCCCGGCTCAAAAACGCCGCCGGGAAATTCCAGGCTTAGGCTCTGCGCCCCATGCCGCCATTGCCACACCATGACAAATTTCGTTCCTTTTGGGCTGTCAATCACCGGTACTACAATAGCCCAATCCTTTGCATCAATAACCGAAAATTTATGCAATTCGCCCGATGTCTGCTGGAGCTTAGGGGGTTTGCAATATGATTCCCAAACAGAAAAAACTTTGCAATCAAATACCAGCTCACGTCTTTCTTCATTCCACACAAGTTTTTTTTCATTCATAAGAGACAGCTTAATGCAATATTCGCCTCTGGTAAATGAGCTCTATCCCCAGGACCAAGCTCTGTCCCCTCAAATCAAGCTCTGTCCCCAAGACCCAGCTCTGTCCCCCGCGCCGTGCGGTTGACACAAACGGCTACACAAGACAATACTTAATCCATGAGCCTTGCGGATAAATTTACTCTTCTTAGAATTATTCTGGCGCCGGTTTTTTTTATCGTTTACCTGCTGCCTATCTTTTTCCCTTCATGGTTCCCGCACGGCTCGGGCTGGACTGTGCCTGTTTTCTGGCTGATTGCAATTGTCGCTGAATTGACCGATATGTTTGACGGAATGGCTGCCCGCAAACTCAACGAGGTAAGCGATTTTGGTAAATTTTTCGATCCATTTGCGGATACCCTCTTTCAGATAACCTGCTTTCTCTGCCTGGTTATAACTGGTATTTTTCCCGTAATACTTTTCCTGGTGGTTATCTACCGGGAATTCAGCATACTCCTTATCCGCAATTTAATGTTAAAAATGGGCGTTACCATGGGCGCCCGCATCAGCGGAAAAGTCAAAACTGTCACCTATATCATCGCCGGGGCTGTTGCCCTTCTTGCAACCAGCGTCCAGCGTCTTGAAATCCTGGAATTTCTGTATCCGATAATAAAAAACACCGCTGTTGTCTTATTCTCAATTTCGGTAATTGTTGCCGTTGTGTCGTTCTTTGATTATCTTTCGGCCTTTAAGAAAGCAAGCAAAATCAGGGGTCAGAGCTCAAATTAAACGCCCATGCAGGTTCCTACAGCCCTGGCAGTATCGATCATATAGTGATCCAGGGGCACAGCCTTTACTTTCCCTTCCGGAACACTGAGATCGATCGAAACAATGTCATTGCCATCAAGGGCGACCATACGCCCGTATTCGCCCCTGGCAAGAAGATCCGCCGCAGCAGTACCAAGGCTTGTCGCAAGAACCCGGTCAGAAGCGCTGGGGATGCCGCCGCGCTGGACATAGCCAAGGACAGTAGCCCGGCTCTCTATACCGGTTTCATCGCTTATTTCACGGGCGATGCGATAGGCGGTAGACGGGCCGTGTTCAAGACGGTATTTTTTTCTGCCCTTTTTGTCCATTCGCGATTCTTCTATTGACATCGCTCCTTCCGCGGCAACCACAATCGAAAAATGCTTACCAGATTGTCTGCGTTCTTTAAGATGACGGGCTATTATGTTTACATCGTAGGGAATTTCAGGAATAAGAATGGTATCGCCGCCGCCGGCAACACCGGCGTAAAGGGCAAGCCAGCCGGCCTTGTGCCCCATCAGCTCTATGACAATTACCCGGCTGTGGCTTTGCGCCGTTGAATGCAGCCGGTCAATGGCTTCAGTTCCGATTGACAATGCGGAATGGAAACCAAAAGAACGATCAGTGCCGACGATGTCGTTGTCTATGGTTTTGGGAAGGCCGATTATATTCAGCCCTTCACAGGCAAGTTTGTATCCTGTAGTATGGGTTCCATTGCCTCCAAGCAATACCAGACAGTCCAGGCCGAGTTTATGGTATGTATCCTTGATAGCCAAGACCTTATCGCCGACAATATCACCCGCTTCATACGTTTCATGTTTGAAAGGTTTCTCTCTGCTCGCCCCAAGGATCGTTCCGCCCTGCGTCAATATGCCGGAAAAATCACCTGGTTTTAACAGCCGTGCATTTTCTTCAATAAGACCGGTGAAACCATTGGCAATGCCGATAATGCTCATGCCGTAACGGTTGTACGCCGCCCTGCACACTCCCCTGATGGCGGCATTCAGCCCGGGGCAATCGCCTCCGGCTGTAAGAATACCGAAGGTTTTGGTAACGCTGGTGCGTTTTTCTCCCATAACCATATTATATGTTCAACGGATATTATTTCTCAAGTGGCGTTTTTTCAGTTTTTGCCTCATTCCAAATTGCATCCATCTGCGCCAGATTTTCTTTCTTCATCTCATGCCCCGCTTCTTTCATTTTTTTCTCCACATACTTAAAACGTTCAGTAAACTTGCTGTTTGTTCTGCGGAGAGCCAGCGAAGGCTCTATGTTCAGATAACGACTCAAGTTTACAGCTGAAAAAAGGAGATCCCCCAGCTCCTCCTCAATTTTTTCACGGGAAGTCTCGGTTGCATCTGTGTTATGCGCAACACAATTCACGGCTTCCCTCACCTCTCGCAGCTCCTCCTGCACTTTTGCAATCACCCCGTCAATATCAGGCCAGTCAAAGCCGGCCTTTGCCGCTTTTTTCTGCAGCTTCCAGGCGCGATCCAGTGGAGGAAGGGAGCGGCTTACCTCATCAAGAATCGAATCTTTTGCCTTGCGGCCTTCCTTTTCAATTTTTATTTTTGCCCAGTTATCAAGCACTTCTGCGCTGTCTTTCACTTTTAGGTTCTCGAATACATGAGGATGACGGCGTATCAATTTATCCGTAACTCCCGTCAAAGCATCGGCTACAGAAAACGCCCTGTCTTCCTCGTACATATACGAAAGCATTGTCGCCAGCAAAAAAATATCCCCCAGCTCCTCGGCAATGTGCGCAGGCTCCTTTTCATCAATGGCCTCTATGCATTCATAACACTCCTCGATTAAGGCCTCTCTTAGTGCCGCCGGATTTTGTTCCCTGTCCCATGGGCAGCCGTCCGGCCCCCGCAGTTTTGCCACAACATCGTACAGCGCCTTAAAAGATTCATCTGCTTTCATGCTGCCCCTCTGTGGAAATTTTCTTTTTCGCCCAATATGGCAGCAATGTTTCCGGTTCGCAGACAAGAACACGCATTAAAAGATCGGCACCGGCATCCAGTACCGGAACAAGCATTTCCCATTCAGTATCTGAAAAATCTGAAAGAACCCAGCCGGCTATATTTTTCCCGCTTCCTACCCGCCCGCCTTCGCCGGGCTTCCTGTCATCAGGCCGGCCTATACCGATGCGCAGCCGCCAAAAATCAGCGGTTCCGAAAACTGATTTCATGGAGCGCAGGCCATTATGCCCCCCAAGGCCGCCGGAAAATTTCAGTGAAATGGTTCCAAGGGGAAGCTCCAGCTCATCATGAACCAGCAGAATTTTCTCAGGCCTAATTTTGAAAAAAGACGCCACGCCGAAAACTGACTTCCCCGAAAGGTTCATGTAGGTTTCCGGCATCAGGAAGTGAATCTTCGCATTTGGAGATTCCTGATTTTTCTGTCCGGCGGGAATTTCGTCTAACGGAAATCTTTCCTGAATACTGGAAATAATCCTCCCGTTGTCTACTGCTGTATACCAGCCACCATATTTTTTCTGCCAGCTCAGGGAATCAAAAAATGGAAGGACTTCCGCGAGCATCCTGCCTGCATTATGCCGGTTACGGGAATATTCAGTACCAGGATTGCCAAGGAAGGCAACAAGCTGTATCATCAAGCGCTCCTGATTATATAATACACCGGCATATCAAATATGTGAATTAGTGATTGATCCTCATCACTTGCAGGGATAAAATGCAGTAATTATGACAGATAAGGAACTTCTGGCAAAAATTGATTCATCTTCCGGTGAGAAAATATTCAGCGGGCTTTACGGTGCGGAAGAAGTGAATACCGCGCGGCAGCGTTACAAAGCCCTTATTGATGGAATGAGAGAAAACGGACAAGCCGGTTTCCCCGAAACTGAACTTGCTGAAACTGATGGAAATATCCGGGTTTTCAGCGCCCCCGGCAGAACCGAGCTGGGCGGCAATCATACGGATCATAACCGCGGCAGGGTACTGGCTGCGTCAATTCAGCTTGATAATGTCGCCATGGTGCGCTCGCGCGCTGACAATACCGTGTTCTTCCGCTCAACCGGTTATCCAGATGCTAAGGTCTCTCTTGTGGATTCAAGCGGAACGCCAGATTTGGATCCCAGGACGGAAGAACACGGAAAGACCGATGCCCTTGTCCGCGGCATTGCAGCGGAATTAAAAAAACGCGGCTGCCGCGCCGGGGGCTTTTCAGCTAACGCTGATTCTACGGTGCTGCCCGGATCGGGGCTTTCATCGTCAGCGGCCGTGGAAGTGCTTCTTGCACGCATTTTCGACTGCCTGTACGGTGAAGGAAAACGAAGCCCCCTGGAAACGGCCCAAATCGGGCAGATTGCAGAGAATGTTTTTTTCAGCAAGCCGTGCGGCCTTATGGATCAAACAGCCTGCGCCACCGGCGGTGCTGTCGCCATTGATTTTGCTGATGCCGCCAATCCAAAAGTAAAAGAAATCAACTTCGATCTTTCAGGAATCGGATATGCGCTATGTGTGGTAAATACCCACGGAAGTCATGCTGATTTAACTCCCGATTATGCTTCAATCCCCGCAGAAATGAAATCTGTAGCGGCTTTTTTTGGTAAATCCGTACTCAATGAAATTAATCGGGAAGCAATATTGACAAGCGCAAAGGAACTGCGAAATACCCTTGGAGACAGGGCGTTTTTGAGAGCGCTTCATTTTTTTAATGAAAACGAACGGGTTGACGCAATGGCTGCCGCGCTCGCGAAAATGGACGAAGCGGGCGGACAGGATAAAAAACTGCAAATCTTTTGCCAATACCTCGACTTGGTAAATGAGTCCGGGGATTCTTCTTGGGAATTATTACAGAACGTGTATTCTCCGGGCAATCCTGAAATTCAGGGTATCAGCGTTGCGCTTGCGCTGAGTAAAAGTTTTCTTAAAAACCAAAAATTACCTGGCGCCGCCAGAGTCCACGGCGGAGGTTTTGCCGGTACAATACAGGCATACGTCCCGTTGGATGCCGTGGATGCCTACCGGAAATTTATCGAGCCGGCATTTGGAAGTGGTTCGGTAACCATTCTGCGCATCAGGCCCATAGGCGCGGTTGAGTTGATATTTTGACAGCACGGCGTAGTCATTGTAGGCGCCAAAGCTGTATAATTCAGAGTGATTACCATCTCCCAAGGCGGATGGGTTTTCTTTGGATGCTGCCGTTTCTCGAAGCGGCACTGTCGCCCACCTAAAGGTGGGCTCACATTATAAGCCATGGTAGCCATTGTTGGTGCCTGGGCTGTATAAATTTTTTCGTAATAACGCCGCTTAACGCGGCGCTGTTACAGGTTTCCGGAGTTAATACCGCCTCCCAAGGCGGATGGGTTTTCTTTGGATGCTGCCGTTTCTCGAAGCGGCACTGTCGCCCACCTAAAGGTGGGCTCACATTATAAGCCATGGTAGCCATTGTTGGTGCCTGGGCTGTATAATTTCATTCGTAATAACGCCGCTTAACGCGGCGCTGTTATTTAGCCAAGATGGCTCAGTCGGTAGCGCGGCACACTCGTAATGTGCAGGTCCGGGGTTCGATTCCCCGTCTTGGCTGTAATTTTTTTTCTATTTTTGAAACTTTGAAAAAGTGATAAATGCAACGCTGAATGATAACTTGGGGAATCGAAACTTTTTTGCGGCCGGTTTAAGGCGAGACATCGCAGCCTTAAACCGGTAAACCGGCAGGGCGCCCAAATAAAGCACAGCGACAGCTGTGTAGATGTATAATGCCGCACGGCGTAGCGCTAAGTAAATGCCATCAAGACAGGATTTGCGTGAAGGCTTTAGCCTGAACAGCGCGCTCGGACGACCGGTTTAGCAAAAAAGACGGCCTGGAGCCCCGAAGCAGGATGTTGAGGGGCGGAAGGCGATTCCCCGTCTTGGCTCACAATTAAAAACATGATTCACGAAATTCGCGGGCAGAAGGTCATGCTTAAGATGAATAGGAAAGTTTGAGATCACAAATTGTGATCTCAAACAACAGTCGTGGAGGGCGGCGGTATGCTCCAAATGTTTTTCTGAACATGGCGTATCAATGTTGTCAACCGTTTAAATTCTGAATACGCACATCGACTGTGTCATGGCTTTAATGCATTCACCGGTATTACATAAACACCGTCTTCGCGTTTCCAGCCCAAACCGCCGCCTGTCATAACCACAAGGCATGAGGGTTCTCTTGCCCCATCAGACACAATTTTCTTCTTTAGCCTGAGCAAGGTCTGGGCGGCACCTTCAACCTGGTTTTCGCCGAGTTTTATTTCGAAGGCTCCCCATGCGCCGTCTTTCATTTCAACGATTGCGTCAACTTCCAGATTACTGTTATCCCTGTAATGATACAGAGATGCGCCATGCAATTCAGCGTATGCGTACAGATCACGCAGACAAAGATTTTCAAACATAAAACCATAGGTATTAAGATCTTCGAGCAAGCGCTGCCTTCCAATACCAAGGGCTGCGATAGCCAGAGAAGGATCGGCAAATATCAATTTCCCAGACATCCGAATCCTGGTTTTAGAGCGGATACCCGGCATCCAACCTGGAATTTCTTCTATTACAAATATACGTTTAAGATCGGCTGTATAATCTGCGATACTGTTGCGTGAAAGCATTGTATCATTACCGGCAATATCTCTGGTTAAAGTAGCGTCACTGACTGTTGTAGCATTATTCCTGGCCAATGAGCGCAGAAGAACATGCAACTTTGACGAATTTCGTTTTGAAAAATTATCATTGAATAAATCATTTTTAAGAAGCGCGTTAATATACTCAACAGAAACGCTCCCGGCCTTTTCGAGAGGCAAATTAAGTGTCTGCGGCCAACCGCCGCGAATAGTAATATCTATAAGATGTACAAGGTCAATATCCGCAGTAAATGGATTAATTTTTTTACCTGAAAACAATGAAATTAAAGACACTGCAGCATCAGAATCACCGGACTCATACAGTGTCATGGGGCGCATCCGTACTATGGCAATCCTGCCCGCCCCGCTGTGCTTGTACGATTCACGAGGAGGGGTAACAGAGCCGGTTAAAATGTACTTCCCAAAACCTGGGTTTTGATCAACATTAAATCTGACTGCATCCCAAATACCGGGAACTTCCTGCCATTCATCTATGACATGGGGTGTCTTTCCTTCCAGCACGAGAGAAGGGTTAAGCTCTGCCCTTGTTTTATTGTTGTAATCACCGGCTGGATCCATAATATACGTGATACTATTCGCGTGGTTAAGGGATGTCCATGTTTTTCCGCACCATTTAGGCCCCTCTACGGAAACAGCGCCGAATAATTTTAGATATTCCCTAAGTTTTTTATCGACAAGCCTGGTTTTATAGCCTTCTCTTTTCAAAGACATAAGATCCCCTTGCTTAAACCTTACGTGAAAACTTGGCAAAAAGCAAGTGAAATTCTGTGCAAAAAGCAAATGGCCTCTTGTGTACATGGTTTCAGGCGTTATGCTCATATGCTCTTGACACTAAAACAGAGCGTGCTATTATACAGCTAAAGGAGTTTTGTATGAAAAAACTGGTAAAGCTGATTGGATTAATCGCCCTTATAACGGCGGCCGGGTTTACAATGATTGCCTGTCCCTCGGGTGGAGGCTCATCGGACGGTTCTGGATACGTTCCATCGGGCGGTTCCAATTACGGTAATTTCACGTTGAGAGGCAAAACTTATACGTTTGGCCAGGAAGGTGAAATACAGGACTACGGTTCGGAGTTTAGCCTGTGCCTGTTTACAGAGCAAACAGAAGATCTCTACATCATTATTGAATTTGATTTGTATGGCCCCGAAAATAGTGATGTATTGGTTGCAGGGACATACAACATGTCTGAAACAAACAAGCCATTTACTTTTGACTTTGGTTGTGTGGATATGAACACAAAAGATGACTCGAATTATTATTATGTCTCCGGAGGAACTGTAAAAGTAACTGTTTCGGGAAAAGGGGAAAATGCTACATATACCATAACAATTGACTGCACCCTAGAAGACGATGATGAAAAACCAGCCGGAACAGTAAAAGGAACTTACAAGGGACCTATCACTTATATATAAATTTTAGCAAGTTACCCGCTTTTAACCAAAATCCGCACTGCCTCAACAGCAGTTTGTATCGCAAGGCTGGTGTCATGGCAGTGGGGGTTGTCCATTCCGCTGCGCTCGCGTTCCTGGTTCCATATTACATTAAGAACACAGCCGGCACGCGCGCCGAGAATTTGGCTTACAATGTAAAGGGTGGCGCTTTCCATTTCCGAGGCGAGGCAGCCGGCCTTTATCCATGCGTCCCACTTGTCTTTAAGCTCATAACCGGCCGGCATACGGGCGGGACTGTGCTGGCCGTAAAATGAATCCTTGCATTGCACAATCCCCGCATGCCACCGTGCTTTCATATTTTTCGCCGCTTCCACGAGGGCGTTTGTAATGTCCAGATTTGCCACGGCAGGGAACTCAATGGGAACATATTCCCTGGTGGTGCCTTCCATGCGTATTGCGCCGGTGGCAATAACCAGGTCTCCGCCTGTTATGGGCAGCGCCATGCCTCCGCAGGTACCGACCCTGATAAAATTCCTTACGCCTGTCGAAAATAGTTCTTCCACTGCGATAGCAGTAGACGGCCCTCCCATTCCGGTGGATATTACCATCACCGTCTTGCCGGCAAGTTCGCCCAGCCAGGTGGTGTACTCCCTGTTCTGACAATGAAAACGGGGATTTTCCAGATACGAGGCGATTTTTTCCACTCGTCCGGGATCCCCGGGGAGGATTGCATATAACGCACCGTGCGTGCTGTTAAAACCAATGTGATACTGTTTTTCCATCTTAACTCCTGGTTGCTTGCTTTACCTTACTTTTTCCGCTTAATAATAACCACAACACAAACAATTAACAACGCCCCGCTGCCAATGGCCGCCCAAACCCAGAAAGGCATCTGCCGGTTATTGGGCTCATCGCTGTTTTCGGAAATTGCAGAGGCAGAGTCACCAACAACAACCTCTGTTTCTGCGGCAGCTAAAACAGATGGGAATACCGGCTGTATGTTTCGCCATTCTCCTGTATTAACATAAGTTTCCTCAATGTAGGCGGGGTTTACTTCCTCTACCTCGACATATTCCCGCCTGTCTTCATTCCAGGTGTAGAAAAACCATCTGTTGTTTCTGGGGCTTGGTGGATCGGGAACCCAGTCCGGCCCCCCTGCTACTTGAGGCCCTTCGTGGTATTGCGCCCTAAACCCGTACATACCTTTGTATGTGATAAATTCAACTGGTGGAGGCTGGTCATCTTGACGGCTAATATAAATAGGCGCTTCACAATACCACTTTATTTTATTGGTTTGCGGCTCGTATCCACATATATCCAATGTAGTACTAATGCCAGCAACAAATTGTAATATTTCATCAAAACCGTCTCCGTTAAAATCATTGATTATACATAACCCATTACTTATAACAACACCCTGTAAGCTTTGATACCATGAAGTATAATATACCGGTATATTTGTATTATCCAAAAGAATCATTTCTCTAAAAACAATTTCTTTGTTGCCAATGTCAACAATATAAATAAAAAGACCTATAAGATTTCTATTTCTACGTGCGTCGTCACTATCATATCTATACCACCCGACAAGCCAATTTATACCTCCAGGAATGCCAAAGTTAAATTCTTCAATAAATACGATTTCGTCTCCCCTCGTCCTTCTTGTGTCAATCTCGTACAATAGATTTATCACCTGTTCTTTATCCTGTGTATAAGAAAAAACAGAAATAAATATAAACAGAGACGCTAGCCCTAATATCTTTTTCATTTTAATTTGTTTATCCTCCTGTTACCTCACGCAAAGACGCAAAGAAGAAATATTTTTTACCACTAACCTCACGAACTACTCTCATTCCTCAATTACTTCTCCAACTTCTACATATTCCCGTTTTTCTGCATCCCAGGTGTAAAATATCCATTTACCATTTTTTGGATTTGGATCGGGAACCCAGCCGGGGCCGCCTGCAACTTCGTTCTGCCAAAAAAACACTTTAAACCCGTACATGCCATTGTAAGTCATAAACTCAACGGGCGCTGGGCCGTACTCGGAGTCAATGATTCTAAAAGGTATTGTACAATATGGTATAAAATCATCTTTCTCCACGTTATAACCCCAAACAATTATCTCAAACGCACGTCCATAAAATCCATATTCAAATATTTCATCAATGCCGTCTCCGTTGAAATCTCCAAAAGAACTAGTTGAATTACCTATACGGGTGCCAGGAATATCCTGCATTATGTTAAAGCTGCTACGGTTTTCAAGATTAAAACTGGTTAAATAATACCTTTTTTCTATTTTGTCATCACTAATAGCATAAATGAGTATTCCACTACGGTCACTCAATTGAACAATCCAATTGTCTCCTCCGGGTATCCCAAATTTTGCTTTTTCAATAAAAACAACATCAAGATCTCGTTCTATAATCCTTCTTTCATTTTTGCGTAAAAATTCTATCAAATCTTCAGAACTTAAAGATACATTGGAGTGGCTATCACCTGTCTCATGTAAATCATTTTGCTTTATTACTTGTGATGAAGATGATACACTAGTGGTGGTATTTGTTTTATTCCCAAAACATGACAAAAAAAATAATATCAACACAAATAATAATAAATAATTTTTTCTTTTCATGACAAATTCATCCTTTTTTCCGTAGAAGATTATCACTCGAAGAGTGATAATCGATGGCAGGCCTGCTCAACATCGGCGCGGTGGCCGAATGCGGAAAAGCGGATAAAGCTCTGGCCAGCCGGGCCGAAGCCTGAACCCGGCGTTGTAACAACCTGGCACCTGTCAAGAATTTTGGCAAAGACTTCCCAACTGTCCTGCCCGGGGAAATGCGCCCAAATATAGGGCGAGTTATCGCCGCCTACGCATTTTATTCCCAGCTTTTCCAGAGTCCCCCTGATTAAACGGGCATTTCCCAGATAAAAGTCGCACAGTTCCCGCACTTCCTTCAGGCCGTTGCCGTCTAGGGCGGCAAGCCCTCCGGCCTGGGCGATATTGGAAGCACCGTTAAAGATTGTACCTGCAATCCGCGCCCAGTCCGCATTTACGCTCTCCCCGCCGGAATATTTTAGCTCTTTTGGAACCACGCTCCAGCCAAGGCGCACACCGGTAAAGCCCGCCGGTTTGCTGAATGAATTAACCTCTATGGCGCAGGTTCTTGCCCCTTCGATTTCGAATATGCTCCTGGGCAGGCCGCTGTCTCGTATATATTCAGAGTATGCTGCATCGAAAATGATAAACGAGCCGTTCTTTTGCGCGGCCTTTACAAGTGCCCCCAACTGTTCGCGGGTAGAAACCGCGCCGGTTGGGTTGTTAGGTGAACAGAAATAGATCAGGCAGTTTGGCGGAAGCATTGAAAGGTCGGGGAAGTAGTCGTTCTCCGCCGTGCAGGGAAGATAGGTAATGCCCTTGTAGCCATCACCCGCAAATTCTCCTGCCGCACCGATAAGAACCGATCCGTCCACATAAACAGGATAGGACGGATCCTGCACCGCCACCCTTGTTCCCGCTCCAAACAGCAACTGCAGGCGGCCAATGTCGCACTTTGCCCCGTCGGAAATAAAAATCTCGTCCGCGGCGAATTGGCCGCCGTAGAAAACAGCCGAAATTTTTTCCCTAAGCAGAATGAGCCCCTCGTCCTGATAGCCCGAATACCCTTCCACGGTTCCCAGTTTTTTTGCACCTTCCACAAGGCCGGCATTTATGTGCGGCAGGACAGGTTCGGTGGTGTTTCCAACACCCAGGCTGATTATCTTTGCATCGGGATGGGCGGCGGCGTATTCCCTCCGGCGCTTGGCGATTTCTGGGAATAAATATCCCGCCTTGATATTTGCAATACACGGATTTCTTTTAATCATGTTCACTCCAGTGTGGCAAAATAATCTTCGGCCGTTTCAGGGCGGCGTATCTGCACGACCGAGCCGTCCTGGCGCAGAAGCAATTCCCCGCAGCGCAGTTTGCCGTTGTAGTTAAAACCCATCGACCTGCCGTGCGCCCCGGCGTCGTGTATCACAACAAGGTCGGCGTGCGCAGCATCTTCGGCGGCTGTAACTATCTTTGGCAGTTTACGCTGCACGGCGAATTTATCGTTGTTTTCACAGAGACTGCCCACCACATCGTATACTTCGCTTAACGGAGCGTCTTCCTTTCCGGGAATTGTTATGTGATGATACGCTCCGTACAGACCCGGCCGCATCATATCGGCCATGCAGGAATCAAGCCCTATATAATTACGGTAGATTCCCTTTCTGTGAATCGCCCTGCTTACAAGCCAGCCGTGGGGGCCTGTTACAGTTCTGCCCCACTCCGTACGGATACCTAATGGATCAAGCCCTGCCGGTTTTATTATTTCGTTATACGCATTTTGAATACCGGCGGCCAAAACCCCGTATTCAACGGCCTGCTGTTCAGGCCTGTAGGGAATACCGACGCCCCCGCCCAGATTGATAAACTCGAAGGTTATGCCGGTTTTATTTTTTACCTCTACGGCAAGTTCAAAAAGCATTCGGGCTGTTTCAACATGATATGGAACGGAAAGCTCATTTGAAGCCACCATTGTGTGCAGAGCGAAACGCCCCACCCCCTTTTCCTTTAACAGGGCAAAACCTGAAACGATCTGTTCCCTTGTAAGGCCGTACTTGGCTTCCTCCGGCCTGCCGATAATGGCATTGCCCTCTTTCAGCGGGCCGGGATTATAGCGCAGAGAAACAAGTTCAGGCAGGCCGGCGGTTTTTTCCAAAAACCCGATATGGGTAAAATCATCAAGGTTGATAATCGCGCCCATTTTTCGGGCTGTTTCGTATTCCCGCGCGGGCGTTTCGTTGGAGCTGAACATTATGTCTTCGCCGCTGATTCCGGCCATCTCAGAGAGCAGCAGTTCCGTATAACTGGAACAGTCGGCGCCAAGCCCTTCCGCCGCGAGTATTTTTAAGATACGGGGATTGGGCAGCGCCTTTACCGCAAAGTAATTCTTGTAACCGGAAAAAACCGAGAACGCTGCCTTAATCCGGCGGATATTTTCGACAATGCCCTTTTCATCATAAAGATAAAAAGGGGTCGGATACTGCTGTGCCAGCTTTTCAACAGCGGCCTTATCCAGGGGAAAATATTTTCTGTTCATCTAGCTTAAATATCCCCTGTGCCTTAAAAGCTCGGCGTTTAGTATGCCCCCGCCGGCCGCGCCCCTTACTGTGTTATGCGAAAGAGCGGTAAAACGGATATCAAAAACATTACACGGCCTCAGCCTCCCGATAACAACAGCCATTGCCTTGTCGGCGTCCCTGTCCTTGCGTGGCTGCGGCCGGTTGTCTTCATCGCGGTAAATAATCGGCTGTTTGGGGGCCATGGGAAAATCCGCCTCCTGCGGAAGCCCCTTAAACGCGCCCCATATCTTTTTGATCTCGTCCATAGAAGCGGGCTTCTTTTCGCCGAACTCCAGGCAGACACAGGCAGTATGCCCGTCTGTTACCGAAACACGGTTGCAGTGTGCAGAAATATTCGGCAGGGCTGCATTTTTGAAAATGCCGTTATCAATGGAGCCGAAAATCTTAAGCGGCTCTTTCTCGGACTTTTCTTCCTCGCCGCCGATGTAGGGAACAATGTTGTCGATCATGTCCAGGCTTGGGACGCCCGGATAGCCCGCGCCGGAAACCGCCTGCATGGTGGTTACAATGAGACGCTTCGATGGGAAACCGGCCAGCGCAAGGGCATGTACCGGCGCCATATAGCTTTGAATTGAACAGTTGGGTTTTACCGCTATAAAGCCCCGGCTCCAGCCGCGCGCCTTCTGCTGCGCCGGAATAATGTCGGTGTGATGGGGATTAATTTCCGGTATCAAGACCGGCACGTCGCTTGTCCAGCGGTGCGCGGACGCGTTGGAAATAACCGGAATGCCGGCGGCGGCGTATGCCTCCTCCAGGCTGCGGGTTTCATCCTTGCCCATTTCCAGGGCGGAAAACACAAAGGAACAATCACCGCGCTTAAAAGCGACGGCGGCGCAGCCGACATCGTTTGCATCCTGCACCATAATCGCTCCCACATTACGGGAAAAAGTTTTTACATGATGCCACCTGCCGGCAACAGCCTGCTCATATTTTTTTCCTGCGCTTCGCGGCGATGCCGCCACATAACGCACTTCAAACCAGGGGTGATCGTTTAAAAGGGTGATATATTGCTGCCCGACCATTCCTGTCGCGCCTAAAATACCAACGGGAATCTTTATCATTTTTTTCTCCTTTAATAAAGCAATGATTAAATCCAATCGAGGATTTAATCATTGCCTCTTACCCGTATTTGCGCAATGAAATGAGCAAATACAAAGGGAATCGCTGATTAGCATCAAGTTAATCAGCGATTCACTAACAATGTCTTAACTGGATAAGACGCCCAAATCTACCATTGCCTTTCTTAGAACCGCCTCACTTGCAGGGGCAAGTTTTCCCAGGGGCAGCCTTGTCGGCCCTCCGGGAAGCCCCGCCCACGAAAGAGCCTGCTTGATTGGAATGGGATTGGTTTCTACAAAGGCCGCCTTCATAAAGGAAAGCAGCTCATAGTGAATCCTGCGAGCTTCATCAAATTTTCCTTCAAGACCTGCCGCTGTCAGAGCCTTAACTTTCCCTGGCAGCAAATTGGAAATAACCGAAACTATGCCGTCGCCGCCAAGGGCTAAAAGAGGCAGATTAAAACTGTCGTCGCCGGAAAGAACAGTAAAGTAACCGCCTTCGGCCTTCCGCGGCGCTGCGACTTCTTTAATAATATCGCCCATCTGGTTCAGATCGCCCGATGATTCCTTAACGCCGGCAATGCCCGGTATCCTGGAAATTTTTTCCATAAGCGGCGCGGGGATATTCCTGCCAGTTCTGGAAGCGATATTGTAAACAATGATCGGTATCCCCACTTTTGCGGCAGCCTCAAAATGTTTTAGAAGCCCGTCGTCATTTGGTTTATTATAATAAGGGGTTACAACAAGGGCGCCGTCCGCGCCCATGCGTTTAGCCCGTTCTGTATACATTACCATGTGTTTAGTGTCGTTTGATCCTGTTCCTACGACTACCGGTACCTTGCCCCTTGCTTCATCTACTGCGATTTCGATAAGAATGTCTTCCTCGCCTTCATCAAGGGTTGGATTTTCACCGGTGGTACCAAGAGGGACAATGCCGTCAATGCCTTCAGCAATCTGAAAAGCAATAAGTTTTCGGAAGCCCTCGTAATCAACTTCACCTGAGTCCTTCATTGGCGTAACAAGAGCTGTATACGCCCCCCGAAACTTTGTCATATATTACTCCTTTCCCTTTTGGGGTTTGCTGATACTAAAAGCATCCCATTTCTGCAAGCATTTCGTCAATCGTGAAAACCCCGCGGCGCTTTTCGCCGTCCTGCCCAGCCGATATCAGCCATTGGGCGGCTCGTATTGCACCGGTGGCAAAGCCTTCCCTGCTGCGGGCGGTATGGGTTATTTCGATTGTGTCCGCCGCGGAATCCAAAAACAGGCTGTGCAGCCCGGGAATGGTTCCCATTCTAAGGCTGGGATAGTGAAGCTCATCCGGCTCCGGTCTGCGGTTCATGGTTTCCCAAACTACATTCTTTTTACGGCTTACCCTTGAAAGAACTCCTTCCACCAGGGTTTTGGCGGTTCCGGACGGGCTGTCCAATTTTTTATTATGATGAGCTTCAAAACCGCCCACATCGAATTCAGAAAATTCATTAACCAGATTTGCCGCATACCAGGCAATGGAAAAAAACAGATTCACTCCGATGGAAAAATTATTTGCCCAAAGCATTGCGCTTTGATTGGCCTGTACCGCTTTCTTTGCTTCGTCTATTTTATCATGCCAGCCGGTTGTTCCAATTACCGAAGGGATTTTTCTTTCAGCCAGCGCGATAATATTCCCAAGAGCCGAGCCAGGCTGGGTAAACTCGATTGCTACATCGGCGACTTCAAGGTTTTCCGCCTCTGCAATGCTCCTGCTTATTTTCACATTTGTTCTGAAAGAACTCCCCTTTGCCGCATTATCAACAACCGCGACAATTACATGCCCCTGGGCGCACGCTATTTCCTCGACAATCTTCCCCATTTTGCCGTAGCCAATAATTGCAATGTTCATAATCTCTCCTAATGTTCAAAAAAATCCAGATGAAGGGCCTTAACAACTTCAGCCGCTTCGGTATCGTTAACAATAAAACTTATATTCACCTTGCTTGCCCCCTGCGAAACCATCTGCACCGGTACGCCTACAAGCTGGCATGTCCTGAAAGCCCTGCTGAGAATTTCCGAAGAGCGTTTAACATTGCCGATGATGCTTACAATGGCTTTTCCGGTTTTAATTTCCACACTGGCAATTCTGCTCAGCTCTTTTTTCAATTCGCCCAGATCATAGGATGCATCCAGGGTAAGTGAAACTGATACTTCGCTCGTGGCAACCATATCAACCGAAATTCGATTCCTGGAAAAAATTGAAAAAACTTCCGCAAGAAAGCCATACTGCCCAAGCATCCTTGTCGAAACAATATCGACAAGGGTTATGTTCAAACGCGCAGTAATGGCGCGTACAGGCAAAATCTTTTTTTTGCCCTGGAGCGAGCCATCGCGCAGGGAAGAAATTATCCTGGTGCCCGGCGCGGCAGGATTGTAGGAATTTTTTACAAGCACCGGTGTTCCGGTTTTCATGCAGGGCTGCATGGCCCTTGGGTGAAGCACCTGCGCGCCAAAGAAAGCCAGTTCCGAGGCCTCCTCGTAACTGACCGCCTCCACCGGCCCTGCTTTTTTTACAATTCTCGGATCCGCGGTCAGTATCCCGTCAACATCCTTCCACACCTGGGCTTCGGCGGCTTTACACGCTGCGGCGATCATTGTAGCGGTAAGATCAGATCCGCCCCTGCCAAGAGTGGTGATACTCCCCTGGGCGTCCTGTGCAATAAAGCCGGTAACAACCGGCAGCGTGCCAGCTTTTATTAAGGGAATTATTTTTTTAGGGATAAGATCCCAGCTCTCTTTTGAAAGTTCAGCCTGCCCGTAATTTGAATCCGAGATAAAACCCAGCTCCCACGCATCGAAGGCTTCGGCCTTAATACCAATAGACTTCATATAAGCCGCTGCAATCCGTACAGACAGCCTTTCACCAAATGAAACAAGGTAGTCCTTTGTCCTTGGCGTTAATTCCCTAATCAGCGAAATTCCCGAAAGAAGGCTGGCAAGCTCATCCATCAGGGTTTTAACCTCTTTTTGAATGGGCAGCTTCAGAGTATTTACCGTTCCCATGTGCAGCTTTTTTATGCGATCAAGAGAAAACTTCCCTGTATTGTACGCCGCATCCGCGGCTTCGAGAAGATGATCGGTTGTATCTCCCATTGCAGACAGAACAAGCACTGGCTTGGCATTAAGATGAGTTTTCACAATTTCAGCTACATGGCGTATCCGCACGGCATTTGCCACCGAACTTCCGCCGAATTTCATTACAATCATGGTAATTCTAAAAATACCAGATGATGGGCAATGTGGGAAGCGGTCGGTTATACACTTGAGTAAAACAAATAGTTTTCCTAAACTGGAGTATGAAGACAGGTATCCGGCTTTCGTTTTCAATGTTTTTTCTGTTAACCGCTTTCCCGCTGTTGTCCCAGCAGGAGGGCGTCTTGTACATTGGAATGAGTCTTGAAGATGTTTTAAGCCGTTTTGGGACGCCCACAGCCGTCTACGCCGCCAGGGGAGAAGAACACTGGCAGGACGATGTGGTTTTTGAATATCCGCAGGGGGATTTTTACATATACAGAGACAGGGTTTGGCAGGCCTCGCTAAGATCAGCGCACGGGATTGCTGTCGGCGATCCCAAACCGGCAGTGCTGCTCACTCTTGGGAGCAATGCCGCCGATCACGGAAATTATGTGCTTTATCAGCTTCCGTCATCGCCGGGAACAGCCTGGCCCCTGGCTCTAAGAGTCAACTTTTCAAACATAGGTATTGTATCGGCGATCTTTATGTATCGTTCTGATTTTTAAGGGAGAAACATGTGGCAAAAATATGCCTATGCCTGACAGCGCCTACCATAGAAAAAAATCTGGACACGCTAAAAAAATATCGTGGGAGCATTGACCTCGCGGAACTCAGGGTTGATTTTCTCGCGGCTGATGAGCGCCTGCGGATACGGCACTTTCCAAAGCTTGCCGGTCTTCCTGTAATACTGACAATCCGCCGTGATATAGACGGGGGTAAATTTACAGGCGGCGAAGGCTCCAGGATAAAACTGCTTGCGCAAGGGCTTGCCTATGCAGAAGCGGACACCAGGAATAATTTCGCCTATGTCGATATTGAAGATGATCTTGATGTGCCGAGCCTTGAAGAAGCCGCGCGCACATTCGGCACCAGAATTATACGTTCCTACCATAATATAAACGGAACAGACATCAATATTTCCGCAAAGATAAAATCCATGCAGCGTGTCGAAAATGATATTATCAAAATAGCCGTAACCGCCAAATCAACAGCCGAAGTGCTGAAAGTCTACCGTGCATCAAGATCATTTCAAAAACAGGATAAAATTCTTGTCTGTATGGGGCATCTCGGTGTTTGTACAAGAATCCTTGCGGAACGGTTTGGATCTGTTTTTAGTTACTCCAGTGCGTTATCCGAAAACGAGACTGCCGCCGCGGGGCAGATTGATGCCAGGGAACTGGCCGATCTGTACCGTATGAAAAAAATCGGTAAAAACACAAAAATTTTCGCGGTAGCGGGGTTTCCGCTCGAAACAAGCTACAGCCCCGCCTTTTTTAACAAGGTATTTGGTTTGGAAGATGCCGACGCAGTTTGTGTTCCCTTCCCTACTGACTCAATCACGAATTTTTTGGAACTTGCCAAAGCCCTTAAAATCCAGGGAATTTCCGTTGCAGCCCCTTACAAGGAAGCCGTCCTTCCACATCTGGCCCGCATGTCGGCAGTGGTGCAATCCATTGGCGCATGCAATACAATGAGTCTGTGTACTGAAGGGTGGTTTGGAGAGAATACGGATGCTCCGGGTTTTTCTGATTCCATTTTGGGATTTCTGGGCAAAAAGAAACTTAGGTGGAAGAAGATTACAATAATCGGCGCAGGGGGCGCAGCCAAGACAGTAGCCGCCGAAGTACACCGCCTCGGCGGAAAATGCCTTATTCTGAACCGGACTGCTCATAAAGCACGTTCAATTGCCCTGCCCTACAATTTTCAATGGGAAGGACTGGACAACAGGGGAATTGATCTTATGGGCAGGTACTCCGATATGATTATCCAAACCACCCCGGCGGGAACGCAAGGAAGCGATGCCGTTGATCCCCTGGAAGCCTATACCTTTACAGGCAGGGAAGATGTAGTTGATTTGGTATTCAATCCAACCGTAACACCCTTTCTGAAGCGGGCACATGAAGCTGGTTGCAGAACCATCAATGGTTATGATATGTTTATACATCAGGCCTGTCTGCAGTATGCTTTATTCATGGGGAGGGAATTCCCCCGGCCGCTTTTGTCCCGGATTAATCCTGGTTAATATTTATAATACGGAAAGAATGAATGGATTTATCGCTAAAAATGAAAGAAGCGGCCGGCAGGGCGGCAGCAGCACTGGTAAAATCGGGAATGAAGCTTGGTCTTGGCACCGGTTCCACGGCCATTCATGTAGTTCGCACGGTAGGAGAACTGCTGGAACAGGGAAAATTACGGGATATCAGCGCCTTTGCCACCAGTTTTCAGACAGAGATTGAATGTGAAAAGCTGGGGATTCCGTTTTATTCCCTCAACTCGCGGGAATTATCCGGCGGGCTAGACCTGACCATTGACGGAGCTGATGAGGTTGATGCCGGTAACCGCCTTATAAAGGGCGGCGGCGGTGCACTATTGATTGAAAAAATCGCCGCCTATTCTTCGGCATCCTATGCCATTGCCGTTGATGAGACAAAGATCGTCGAACACCTTGGAATTAATTTCCCCGTTCCGGTTGAAGTCGTTCCCGAAGCCAGGGTTACTGCCGGCAATGCCCTGGAAAAGCTGGGTGCGAATGTCTGCCTTAGAGAGGGTCTGCGCAAGGCAGGGCCCGTTGTCACAGAGCACGGGAACATCATTTTGGATATCCGCTTTGGTTCTCCGGTCGATCCGGCCGCGCTGGAAACGGAATTAAACCGGATCCCCGGCGTTGTAGAAAATGGTTTTTTTACCCGCATTCGTCCCAGGGTTTTTATTGCCCGCAAAGACGGAACGGTTGAAATAAGAAAATGAGGAGCAATATGAAAGAAAATGTAAAAGACATTACGGAAAGAGTACGTGTACTGCGGGAGATCGAGGGAATATCCGCAGAGACACTTGCCGCAGAATTAAAATTCGATCCTGCCGAATACATTTCCTGGGAATCCGGAGAAAAGGATTTTCCCGTCGGCGCTCTGGTCGAAATAGCATCCCGCTTTAAAGTAGATCTGTCTGAATTAATATCGGGTGCAGCGTCTAAACTAAAAACTTTTTGTCTTACCAGAGCAGGACAGGCGCCGGAAGTAAGCCGCAGGCCGATGTACGCATACTGGAACCTGGCTTACAATTTCCACCGCAAGAAGGCCGAGCCATTCATTGTAGAGGCATCAGTGGAAACGGAAAGCAAACCGATAAGCCTGAACACCCATCCCGGGCAGGAATTCAACTATGTGCTGGAAGGCAGGCTGCTGATTTCCATCGGCGGCCATGAAATGGAACTTGGCGCCGGTGATTGCGTGTATTACGATTCACAGGAAATGCACGGAATGAAAGCGGTCGGCGGAAAACCAGCCAAATTTTTAGCGTTAGTGTTTTAATACGTTTTAATACTTATCATAGGAGAAATCAATTGGAATTACTTAAAAAATATCTCCCGAAAATCGAATTTGATTCATACGAAGATTTTTATAAAAATTTTTCGATCAATGTTCCGGATAATTTTAATTTTGCATACGATGTTATGGACACTCTTGCAGGAGAAAAAGGCGGCGAAAGAGCGCTCCAGTGGTGCGATGAACAGGGAGCGGAAGCGGCTTTTACATACAGCGAAATAAAGACCCTTACAGACAAGGCGGCGAATGTCCTGAAAGAAGCCGGCATTGTCAAGGGAAGTCCTGTAATGCTGATCTTAAAGCGGCGCTGGCAGTACTGGCCCGTGCTTTTGGCTCTGCACAAAATTGGTGCGATCGCAATACCGGCAACGCATCTTTTGACCACAAAGGACATTGTTTACAGGTGCTGCGCCGCAGATATCGCAGGAATTATCTGCGTAGATGATCCCGATTTGATGCTGCGCATTGACGAAGCCGAAGAAAAAATGAAAAACGATCCCAATTTGCAGGGCGGCTCTCCCATCAAATACAAAGCCTTTGTCCGTTCGATTCACAGTCCGGCAGGTTTTGATCCGGTAAGTAAAACAAAAGCCGATGCATCCCAGGTTCCCTGGATCGATTTCTGCCCGCTTATGGAAAAGGCTTCGCCGGATTTTGCACGGCCCGGACATGTAAACAATAACGACGACATTATGCTGCTGTATTTTACATCCGGCACAACAGGCATGCCGAAAATGGTACGCCATAATTTTGTGTATCCGCTTGGACATATTGTTACCGCAAAATACTGGCACCAGGCCGAAGCCGGCGGCTTGCACCTAACCGTTGCCGACACCGGCTGGGCCAAGGCTGCCTGGGGAAAAATCTACGGACAGTGGCTGTGCGAAACAGCGGTATTTGTGTATGACTACGATCGTTTTGTTCCGTCTGTGGTACTGGAAATTATCAGCAAATACCGGCTGACAAGTTTCTGCGCTCCGCCGACAATGTACCGCTTTTTCATAAAGGAAGATTTGAAAAGTTACGATTTTTCCGCCTTGAAATTCTGCACGGTGGCGGGTGAACCCTTGAACCCGGAAATTTACGAGCAGTTTTTGGCAGGCACAGGGCTAAAGCTCAGGGAATGTTACGGGCAAACAGAGCTTACAGTATCACTCTGCACATGGCCGTGGCTGAAACCCAAGCCGGGCTCCATGGGAAAGCCCGCGCCCGGCTACGATATCGATCTGATCAAGGAAGATGGTTCTCCATGCGCGATGGGCGAAGAAGGTCAGATTGTTGTCCGTACCGACAAACGCAAACCGGCGGGTATATTCGGCGGCTATTACCGGGACGAAGCGCTTACAAAAAGCGTGTGGCACGATAACATTTATCATACCGGCGATGTGGCATGGAAAGACGAAGACGGCTATTATTGGTTTGTTGGCCGTTCCGATGATGTAATAAAAAGTTCCGGTTACCGCATAGGTCCCTTCGAGGTTGAAAGCGCGCTTTTAGAGCATCCGGCGGTGCTGGAATGCGCCATTACAGGCGTCCCCGACCTTGAGCGCGGCACAGTGGTAAAGGCGACAGTTGTGCTTGCAAAGGGATATACCGCATCAGAAGAAATAAAACTGGAATTGCAGAATCATGTAAAGAAAACAACCGCTCCTTACAAATACCCAAGGATAGTGGAATTCGTAACAGAACTTCCCAAAACCATAAGCGGGAAAATACGCCGGGTTCAAATAAGAGATGAAGACAGTAAGTCGGCGGAAACGTAGAGGATAGAATGAAGAATACAAAAGATTATATTTCACAAGTTACAGAGAATAACAGTATCGACAGCGAAATGTTCGGGAAATACAATGTAAAGCGGGGCCTTCGCAATTCTGACGGCACCGGCGTACTCGTCGGCCTTACCAGAATTGGAGATGTACACGGCTACATAATGGACGAAGGTGAAAAAGTCGCAGTAGACGGAAAGTTATATTACAGGGGCTTTGATGTAGAAGCCCTGGTCAGCTCTGCCGAAAAAGAGGGACGCTTCGGTTTTGAAGAAGCCATTTATCTCCTTCTTTTCGGAAAGCTCCCCGACAAGGGGCAGTTGGATGATTTCTCCGCCCTCATAGGAAAATGCCGCGAACTGCCGCCGAATTTCGCCGAAGACGCAATAATGAGGGCTCCATCACGCGACATAATGAACAAACTGGCACGCTCCGTACTTACGCTATACTCTTACGATAAATCCCCCGATGATTGTTCTCCAGAAAATGTTCTGCGTCAGTGCATTGAACTCATTGCCCGTTTTCCAACCATTGCAGCATACGCCTACATGGCCAAAGAACATTATTTTAATCATGAAAGCCTTTTTATCCATCTTCCTGAACCCACCTGTTCCACGGCCGAGGCATTGCTTTCACTCATCAGGCCGGACAAGAAGTATACACGATATGAGGCGGAGCTTCTGGATTTGGCCCTGGTTCTTCACGCTGAACACGGCGGCGGCAACAATTCAACATTTGCCGTACACCTGGTATCATCGGCCGATACGGACACATACTCGGCCATAGCAGCTGGTATCGGCTCTCTTAAAGGGTCTAAACACGGCGGCGCCAACTCAAAAGTAATCGGCATGATGGAAGATATAAAAAAGAACGTAAAGCAATGGGAAAGCGAAGAAGAAGTCGCCGCCTATCTTGGCAAAATCCTGCAAGGTGAAGCGTACGACAGAACCGGTTTGATTTACGGACAGGGGCATGCGGTCTACACCATAACGGATCCGCGCACCATTTTGTTACGCGATAAAGCGCAGGCCCTGGCGGAAGAAAAGGGCATTATTAAGGAATATAACCTTTACCGCCTGATTGAACGCATTACCCCCGAGGTTTTCAAAAAGTACAAGGGCCCGAACAGAGATATATGCACCAATGTGGATTTTTACTCAGGTTTTGTTTATGGAATGCTGGGAATTCCGCCGGATCTCTTCACGCCGATCTTTGCCGTAAGCCGCATAGCCGGCTGGTGCGCCCACCGTCTGGAAGAAGTAATCGCCGGCGGCAAAATTATCCGCCCGGCCTACAAATGCGTACAGCCCCGGCTGGATTATATTTCGATGGAAAAAAGATAACCCAGCACCTAAGAATTTAGGCGCTGGGTTGTTGTTGTAGTTTTGTAATCAGTTATCTTACAAGAATAAATTCGACGCGGCGGTTTTTCCACCAGTTATCGCGGTCTGCGATTTCAACTACAGTGCGCGCGCCGCCGATACCTTCTGAAGATAAACGGCTGCGGGTAACCCCCAGGCTGACAAGGTAATCAACTACTGCCCTGGCGCGTTGTTCGCTCAGCGGCTGAAGTTCCGTCCTTTGCTCACGCTCCCTAGCCGCAGCATTTGTAGCGGTCGGATTCGCATGGCCTTCAACTTTAACCTGGTATTCGCTGAATTTTTCCAGGGCCGCTGCGATGCGCCGCAGAATATAGTCGTTGTTATCAATAACATCAGGGTCAAGACCGGTTGTCATACTGCTTGAATTGGCGGCAAATACGATCGAAGGAACCAATATCCTTAGAACGCCGTTAGCCTCCCGCATAACCAGCACATCTACTTTTATTACGCCTTCGTTTACGGTTGAATCGCCGTTAGTGTCGGTTACTGTCAGGCTGAACGGATAGTCCGAAGCTGACTGAACCAGTTCTCCGGATGCACTCAAGCCGTCCCACTGAATTGCCGCCGGAGGATTACCTTCCCCGCTCCATTCAGAAAACAGCAAATAAGGCGGCATGGGCTCACGGATTTCAATGTGCCAGTCACTTACCGGCGAAAAAGCCCTTACATTAATTGCGATATTCAATACATCATCCACACCATCGCCATCCGGACTAAAATATTCCGGCGTCATGGAAACCTCAACAACCGGCGGGCCCGATGGCGGCGGGGGTGGAGGCGGCGGGGGTGGAGGCGGCGGCGGAGCCTGAACAGGCGGCGGCGATGAACAGGAAACTACACCGGAGAGAACAAAAACCAACGGTAAAAAAACGAGTAATAGAACAAAAAATTTCTTCATTATGATCTCCTTTTTGCTTCAGTAATAACCATTATAACCTGTTTTTTTACGCTTGTCCAGATAAACACCATGAATTTTATGGAGTTTATTTAACCGCATCCAGGCCATTTGCCAAATCTTCAATTATATCGTCAATATGTTCTATGCCTATGGAAAGACGGACGGTTGCCGGCTTAATGCCGCATTCGAGCAATTCCTTTTCGCTCATCTGGGAATGTGTAGTCGAAGCGGGGTGAATGACCAGGGACTTTACATCGGCGACATTTGCCAAAAAGGAGAAAAGCCTCAAACTTTCTGTAAAACGGTTGGCCTTTTCGGCGCCGCCCTGTATCTCGAAAGTAAAAATCGAACCGGCTCCGCGGGGAAAATACCGCCCATAGTGCCTGTGGTCTCTGTGAGTATTCAACGAGGGATGATTCACCCTTTCCACCATGGGGTGGTTTTTAAGGAAATCCACAACTTTAAGGGCATTTTCCAGATGCCGCTCTACACGCAGGGAAAGTGTTTCCAGTCCCTGCAGGAAAAGGAAGGCGTTAAAAGGAGACAGTGATGAGCCGGTATCACGCAGCAATGTACACCTTGCCTTGCTGATATAAGCCTGGTTTTTCATGGCATCGGTAAAGACCATGCCGTGAAAGGCCGGATTAGGTTTAGACAACCCCGGGAATTTATCGTTCTGCGCCCAGTCAAATTTTCCGCTGTCAACTATTATGCCGCCAATCGACGTGCCATGCCCGCCGATGAATTTTGTCGCCGAATGAACAACTATATCAGCGCCATAATCAATTGGCGTTAACAAAAATGGGCTGGCAAAAGTATTATCCACTATGAGCGGGATACCGTGGCGGTGGGCTATGTTCGCGACGGCTTCTATGTCTACAATGCTGGCATTTGGGTTTCCCAGAGTTTCAAAAAAGAGCGCCTTGGTATTCGGTTTAATTGCTTTTTCAAAATTTTCATGATTGCTGCCGTCAACAAAAGTGGTATCCACACCCATGTCCCTAAAAGTTGTGGCAAAAAAATTGTAGGTTCCTCCGTATATCTGGTTGTCCGAAACAATATGATCGCCGGCACGGGTGATGTTCTGGAGAGCGCAGGTAGTCGCTGCCGAACCTGATGACAGGGCCAGAGCCGCTGCGCCTTTTTCCAGGGCGGCAACGCGCCGCTCAAAAACATCCGTTGTTGGATTCATAATCCGGGTGTAGATGTTTCCTGCCTCGGTAAGGGCGTAACGGGCCGCCGCCGATTTTGAGTTGGGGAACACATAGGATGTGGTCTGATAAATCGGAACCGCCCGCGCGCCGGTGGCTGGATCCGGATTTTCCTGTCCCGCATGTACCTGCAGGGTTTCAAATTTGTAATTTTTATTCATCATGATTTTCACCTTAAAAAATATTCTTCAAGGAAAGCGGCAAGTCCTTCCTCGGCAACAGATCCATAATTAAAATCGGCGGCGGCCCTGATCTTTTCTCCAGCGCTTGATGGTGCGGCGGAAAATCCTGCTACGCTGAACATTGATAAATCGTTCTCTTCGTCTCCAAAAGCCATTACCTCTTCCGCTTTCAGGCCCCGCAGCCGCATTGCTGCCGTAAGTCCCTTGCCTTTGGAAACGCCTAACCTGAGTATCTCCAGAAAAGAGGGAGAGCTGCGTATTATATTGATTCGATCACCGAACCGCTCTTTCATTTTTCGCCTGATCTCATCATGCCTGGAGGAGTCTACCACATACATGGCCTTTATGCACCCAGGCACCCCGGCGATAGCGGTTTTCAGATCTTTTACAACGGGTTTAGTGCCGGTATGTCTGTAATATATTTCAGCTTCGACTCCTTCTCTTTCAAAAAGAAGCATTTCTTTATTGGTTCCATTGGCAGGCAAATATATCTGATAGTGGAGCCCCATCTCCCTTGCGAGATCAATACCAAAATCGGCCACATCAATATCCAGAAAATCAGCTTCCATAATTTTACCGGAAGGCATATCAACAACCTCGGCGCCGTTATAAAATACCATCGGACCGGCCGCACCGGCAGCGGCGCAGTAATGCCCGGCACTCTCTGTCGATCTGCCTGTAGCGATAATCACCTGCACTCCGTCAGAAATCAGTCTTTTCAGGCAGCAGGCCGTACGCTCCCCCAGGGATGTATCGGGCAGCAGAGTCGTACCGTCAAGATCAAGGGCCAGACCTTTAATTTTTTTCGGATCGAACTTCTTCAGCATACCCTGTCACTGGGTTTGTTCTTCCTGATCATCTTCCGGTGTGTATTCTTCAAAAACAGTTTCAGCCAGGGCTTCCTCGGATTCCTGCTTCCGCTTTTCAAGGATCTCCTGCATGTACACATCCAGGTCCTGGCTGTCTTCGTCGAAAAGTTTTACGTCGCGATAACGCTTCATACCTGTACCGGCGGGAATCGGATGACCGATTATAATATTTTCTTTTAATCCCCGCAGATAGTCGGTACTTCCGGCAATGGCCGCGTTCGTAAGCACACGGGTAGTTTCCTGGAAGCTGGCTGCTGATAGGAAGGAATCGATATTAAGCGAGGCCTTGGTTATTCCCTGAAACAGGGGCTGGGCGATGGCGGGCTGTCCGCCTTCGGCAATTACCCTGGCATTCTCCTCATGGAAACGGTATTTGTCAACCATTGAGCCGTAGATAAACTTGGTATCGCCGACAGACCGTATTTCAACTTTACGCATCATCTGCCTGATTATTACACCGATATGCTTGTCGTTTATTGATACGCCCTGCAGCCTGTATACCTGCTGGATTTCATCCATCAGATAACGCTGGAGCGTACTTTCACCGAGAATATTAAGAACATCGTGTGGATTGGTCGCTCCGACGCAGAGGGCCTCGCCGGCTTCCACAGTGTCGCCGTCCCTTACCAAAAGACGCTTGTTCATCGGGATAAAATGGGTAAACTCCCTGCCGAAGGTATCATCCACGCACACTTTCCGTTTACCTTTAACAATGCCCCGGAAAAATACGGTTCCTGAAACCTGTGCCAGAACCGCAGGACTTTTGGGTTTCCTGGCCTCAAAGAGTTCGCTGACTCTTGGAAGGCCGGACGTAATGTCCATGGCTTTAGCGGATTCTTTTAATGTTTTGGCAATCGTACGGCCGGCGTTGATTTTCTCGCCCTCGTCGACCTGAATGTAGGCGCCGCTGGGGAGAAAATAAGATGTAACCTCATTTCCGGCTTCGTCTGTAATGAATATCCTGGGCTGCTTGTTTTCGAGCTGGAATTCTGTTATGCGCTTTTCGATATTTCCGGTTTCTTCGTCAATTTCTTCCTTTAACGTTGTGCCGGGAATAACATCTTCGAATTTTACAATTCCCCCGGCTTCGGCGATAATCGGATCGGAAAAAGGATCGAAGGTTGCTATTGTTTTTTCTCCTTCCACGACGGTTCCCTTTTTTACTATAAAGTCGGAGCCGTTTCTAATTTCAATTTTCTGCTCGGGACCGATAAGGTAAAGGGAATCCCCATCGCCATTGTTCAGGATTAGCGCGTATGCAATTTCCGGCGAGACAATATCCTGTCCGTCCCGCCTGATAATCGCGTCTCCCCGGTTTATTCTTTTCCCGTTTCCCGTTAAAAGCGCATCTTTGGGTTCAAGTTTAAACTCCCCCATTACCTTGTTAACAATCGCATGCCCCCTTCGGGTAAAAAGCCAATGCCCGTTATCAAGTTCCACATGGTTGCCGATTACATCACGGATATAAACAGGATATTTCAGGAATATGCGGTTTTCTTCGCTTATCTTGGTGGCTACTCCCCCGATATGGAAAGTTCTCATGGTAAGCTGTGTACCCGGCTGGCCAATTGACTGGGCAGCGATGGTTCCCACCGCTTCGCCGATATCCACGGAATGATTTGTCGCAAGGTTGCGGCCATAGCATTTCTTGCAAACTCCGTATTTGGCTTCGCAGGTAAGAACAGTCCTAAGCCGCACAGTTTCAACTCCTGCGGCGTCAATTTCAACGGCGATATTCGGGGTAACTTCCTCGTTAACATCAATCAATATTTCACCGGTAATGGGATGCTTGACCCGTTCCAGGGTAAAGCGCCCGACAATGCGGTCTTTTAAAGCCTCTACGATTTCTTCGCCATCTTTGATGGAAGAATAAGCGATCCCGTTGATTGTCCCGCAGTCATCTTCATTAACAACCATATCTTGGGCTATATCAACAAGCCTCCTAGTAAGGTAACCCGCTTCGGCTGTTTTTAGGGCCGTATCGGCAAGTCCCTTGCGGGCGCCGTTGGTGGAAATAAAGAATTCGATAACCGAAAGCCCTTCCTTAAAGTTGGAGCGGATCGGAAGTTCGATAATGTCCCCCGATGGTTTCGCCATAAGTCCGCGCATACCCGCAAGCTGGCGGATTTGGTTGCGGCTCCCGCGGGCGCCTGAGTTTGCCATCATGTAAATTGAGTTAAAACCATTGCGATCGGATTCAAGGGTCTTCATTGTAATATTGGTAAGTTCTTCGTTGGTCTTTGTCCATACCTCGATAACCCTGTTGTACCGCTCCTCCTGGGTTATATGCCCCTGGCGCCACTGCTTCTGGATGGATTCAACTTCCTTGTTCGCCTTTTCGATCATATCCGGCTTTTCTTTAGGCACAACAATATCGTCTACTCCGATTGTAGCGCCGAAGACAGTCGCATAACGGTAGCCCGTCGACTTAATGGCGTCCAGCATCTGGACCGTAACCCAGGAACCCTTTTCGTTGAACACATATTCAATCAGGGCCTTTAGTTCTTTTTCTTTTAACTCATAGTTAATAAAGGGCAGTTCAGACGACAGTTCCTCGTTAAAAATAAGCCGCCCTGCCGAGGTTACAATGGTGCCGTCCTCGCCGAGGGTTGCCTCCCGCCGGACTTTGTCCCAAACAGGAAATTTGGTCGGTTTAACACGCACAGCCGCTTCCATATCCAGCGCTTTATATTCCATGGCCATCATAACTTCTTCAACGGAGGAATAATGAGGAATCCTGTCCCTTGTTTCCGTTTTTGTGGAGCCGGGCCGTTTGGCATTTACTTTAATCCTTGTCAGAAAGTTGATCCCAAGCACCATGTCCTGGGATGGGAATACGATGGTTTCACCGTTTGCAGGATTAAGAAGGTTACGCGCACTTAGCATCAGCGTCCAGCATTCCATCTGGGCAGCCTGGGTCAGAGGTACATGCACCGCCATCTGGTCGCCGTCAAAGTCGGCGTTAAAAGCCCGGCAGACAAGGGGATGCAGCTTGATCGCCTTGCCTTCCACCAGCACGGGTTCAAATGCCTGAATACCAAGCCTGTGCAGCGTCGGAGCGCGGTTAAGCATAACCGGGTGTTCCTTAACCACTTCGTCGAGAATTGCATACACTTCGGGGGTCTCCGCCTCTACAAGCATCTTTGCTTTCTTGATATTGTAAACAACGTCTTTATCGACAAGTTTTTTCATTATAAAGGGCTTGAACAGCTCCAGCGCCATCTTGGTCGGCAGTCCGCACTGCCACATCTTAAGATCCGGCCCCACTGTAATAACAGAGCGGCCTGAATAATCAACACGCTTCCCCAGCAGATTTTGCCGGAAGCGCCCCTGCTTCCCTTTCAGCATATCACTGATCGATTTAAGGGGCCGGTTGGAAGAGCCCTTTACCACTTTCTTCTTCTTTGAATTGTCGAACAGAGCGTCTACCGCTTCCTGGAGCATTCGCTTTTCGTTGCGTATAATGATGTCCGGCGCATTCAGGGTTTGCAGCCTCTTTAACCTGTTGTTCCGGTTAATCACGCGGCGGTAAAGATCGTTCAGATCGCTGGTCGCAAAACGGCCGCCGTCAAGCTGTACCATGGGGCGAAGCTCCGGAGGGATTACCGGTATTACAGAGAGGATCATCCACTCGGGCTTGTTTTTTGAGTTTCGGAAATTTTCAACGATTTCGATCCGTTTAAGAAGCCGTTTATCGCTCTTGGCGCCTTTTTCGATCATCTTTGCCCGCAGTTCACCAGCCATCTGATCCAGATTAAGGTTTTCCAGCAGCATATAGATCGCCTCGGCGCCCATGCCGGCGTTAAAGCCGCCGCCATAGCGCTCCTGAGCGTCATAGTATTCCTCTTCCGAGAGAAGCTGGCATTTTTTTAAGTCTGTGTCGCCGGTATCAATTACAATGTATTTTTCGTAATAGAGAACCGAGCGCAGCGCTGTGGTTGTAAGATCGAGAAGCAGTCCCATGCGGCTGGGTACAGAGCGGTAGTACCAGATGTGGGAAACGGGAGCGGCCAGCTCTATGTGGCCCATGCGCTCGCGCCGCACCTTAAAGTGTGTCACTTCTACGCCGCAGCGGTCGCATATAACGCCCTTATACCGAATCGATTTAAATTTCCCGCAGTAACATTCCCACTCCTTGGTAGTACCAAAGATACGCTCGCAGAAAAGGCCGTCTTTTTCCGGCCTCAGCGTCCTGTAATTAATAGTCTCCGGTTTTTTTACTTCCCCATAAGACCATGACCGGATCATGTCCGGTGAGGCCAGCCGTATCATTATCGAATCAAAATCCTGAATGTCCCGCATTGGTATCTCCCTGTTAGAAATTACTTCCCGACTTTGTAATCAGCTCTTCATCTTTTTCAGTAAGAGGTATCTGTTTGCCCTTGATATCATAGATTGATAGATCCAGCGCCAGTCCCCTAAGCTCCTGCACCAGTACATTGAAAGATTCCGGAACGCCGGCAGTGGTGGAAGGCTCGCCCTTTACGATGGCTTCGTAAATCTTGGAGCGTCCGGTCATGTCGTCCGATTTAATTGTTAAAAGTTCCTGTAAAGTATTTGCCGCACCGTATGCTTCCAGCGCCCAGACTTCCATTTCACCTAACCTCTGTCCGCCGAACTGGGCTTTTCCGCCCAGGGGCTGCTGGGTAACAAGCGAATAAGGGCCGGTAGACCGGGCATGCATTTTATCATCTACAAGGTGGTGCAGCTTCAGGAAGTAAATAATGCCGCAGAAAACCGGATTTACAAAAGGTTCGCCCGATTTGCCGTCCCTTAGTACGGCTTTACTGGTTACCGGCAGCCCCGCCTCCTTCAGCTTTTCTTCTATCTGTTCGGCGGAAGGCGACTGGAAAACCGGCGATGAGTACCATTCATCGAGGGTTGAGCCGGCCCAGCCCAGCTCTGTTTCCAGGAGCTGGCCGATGTTCATACGCGATGGAACGCCCAACGGCGTAAGGCACAGATCGAGGGGAGTGCCGTCTGCCATATAGGGCATATCTTCCTCGGGAAGAATGCTGGCAACGACGCCCTTGTTTCCATGGCGGCCTGCCATTTTATCACCTTCGCGGAGTTTTCTCTTTGTGGCGATTAATACCTTTACTACCTCATCAACGCCGGGGCTCAGACTGTCGTGCTCTGTTCTTTTGAGCCGCTGAATGTCGATTACCGTCCCTTCGATACCATGAGGTACTTTCAACGAAGAGTCGCGCACTTCCTTTGCCTTCTCGCCGAAGATCGAGTTAAGCAGCTTGAATTCCGGAGTGGTCTCTGTTTCACTTTTCGGCGTAACCTTGCCGACAAGTATATCGCCGGAGCGCACCTTGGCGCCGACACGGATAATGCCCTCGCCGTCCAGGTTATCAAGACTCTTCTCGGAAGTATTGGGAATGTCCCGTGTTATTTTTTCGGGGCCAAGTTTTGTTTCCCTTACTTCAATTAAAAATTCCTTTATATGAATTGATGTGAACAAATCGTCTTTAACCACCCGCTGGGAGATAAGAATGGAATCCTCGAAGTTGTAACCGTTCCATGGCATAAAACCGACCATGATATTTCTGCCAAGGGCAAGCTCTCCGTTCTGGGTAGCAGGCCCGTCTGCGATAACCTGTCCTGCCGTAACTTTATCGCCGACTCTGACAATCGGCCGCTGATTGTAACAGGTATCCTGATTGGTGCGGTGAAATTTCGCCAGTTTGTACACATCATTCCCGCTGTCATCAATCTGCGCCTGGGGTGAATGTTTTGAACCGCCGGGTTTTTCCGGCTTTACAAGAATTTCCCTGGACGTTACGCGCACAACAGTTCCGCTTCTGCGAGCCTTTACAAGTACGCCCGAATCGTAGGCGCATTTCCCTTCCATTCCGGTTCCGACACGCGGCGCCTCCGGAAAAACCAGTGGCACTGCCTGGCGCTGCATATTGGAACCCATAAGGGCGCGGTTTGCATCGTCGTGTTCAAGAAAGGGAATAAGGGACGCAGACACGGAAATGATCTGCTTGGGTGATACGTCCATGTACTGAATGTCTTCCGGAGCGCGGGTTGTATAGTCGCCCTGACGGCGGCATGAAACCTGATCGTCGGCAAAGGAGCCGTTATTGTTCAGTCTGGCCGAAGCCTGGGCGATGTAATAACGATCCTCGTCCATTGCAGAAAGGTACTCGACATCCCTGGCAACTACGCCCTTGCTCACCCTGCGGTACGGAGTCTCCAGAAAGCCGTATTCGTTAACCCTTGTGTAATTTGCCAAGGATACGATAAGCCCGATGTTGGGACCTTCGGGGGTCTCGATGGGGCACATTCTGCCGTAGTGGGTGTAATGCACATCACGCACCTCGAAGCCTGCGCGATCGCGGGAAAGGCCGCCGGGCCCAAGAGCGTTAAGCCTGCGTTTGTGTGTAAGTTCCGCAAGCGGGTTTACCTGATCCATAAACTGGGAAAGCTGGCTTGAACCGAAGAATTCCTTTATCGCCGCAACAATTGGTTTTATGGAGATTAATTCCTGGGGCTTGATGGTGTCGGTTTCTTTCAGGCTCATCCGCTCTTTTGCAATTCTTTCCATGCGGCTGAATGCAGTCTTCATTTGATTTGCCATCAATTCACCGACAGAACGTATGCGCCGGTTTCCAAGATGATCAATATCATCAATATATTCGTCGCCGACATAAACCTTTATCAGGTGCTTCATTGTGGCGATTACATCCTGCCTCGTCAGGGTAAACTCTTCAAGCGGGGGCTTATGGTCGAACTTTTTGTTCAGTTTGTAACGCCCCACCCTGCCCAGATCGTAACGCCGGCTGGTAAAGAACATTCCCGTTAGGTCTTTTTCCGCCTGATCCACGGTGATGGACTCCCCGGGCATCAAAACTGAGTATACATTGATAAGGGCTTCTTCCCTGGACGGTTCATCTTTACCGGAATCGTCTTTAACAAATTTAATTTCTTCCCGCTCAAAACAATTAAGGAGCATCGTAGAATCGAGGGATTTTTCATCATCGAAATCGATCAGCTCGATGGATTTGATCCCATGAACCAAAAGCTCATCAACATTGTGCGGATGAAGTTTCTCCCCCGCACGGTAGAATTTTTTCATCCCCTTGCGCTCGGCGTCATCATTTCCTTCTGATGCCTGCGAAGCATACTCATCATCCTTAACCCACACCGCTTCCGCAAGAACACGGCCGGTTATTTTTTCCCTCGTTTCGCGATCATCCCTGATTTTGAAAGTCTCGGTGGTGTAGAAGGCACGAATAATGTCTTCCCTGCTTGTAAAGCCCAGGGCGCGCAGAAAAATTGTTCCCAGAATTCGTTTTTTACGATCCACCTTGGCGTATATCAATTCCCTTTTCTGATCGATTTCGAATTCAAGCCAGCTTCCGCGGTATGGAATAATCCTTGAAGAAAAAATCCCCTTCTCGTGGCTGAAGATGACGCCCGGAGAACGGTGAATCTGCGAAACCACGACTCTCTCCGCGCCATTAATGATGAAGGTACCCCGCTCGCTCATAATCGGGATATCGCCCATGTAAATATCTTTCTGTCGTATCTCGCCTGTTTGCTGAAAAACCAGGTTGACGCGTGCTTTAAGGGGAACCGAGTAAGTGATTCCTTTTTGTTTGCAGTCAAGCTCCGATACTCTTATATTGTCTTCATCGAATGTGTAGTATTCATATTCAAGAACCATGTCCCCATTGGGGCTCTCTATCGGGAAAGTGGATTTGAAAACCTCTTCCAGACCCTGCGGGGCCGGTTTCTCGCGGTTTCTGATTTTTTCCCTTTGTAAAAAACGTTCGTATGAACTAAGTTGAATGTCGATAAGATCGGGCAATTCCATTACATCCTGAATTTCCTTCCCGATGTATATACGTTTATCCGCTGATTTTACTTTCACTTCGCACTCCCCTTCCAATTCTGTTTTTATATTTTTTACATACTAAATTCTAATTCAAGCGCGGCAGCAAAACCGCTGAATTTTAACCGCCGCCCGGAAAATAAACCCCGGGCGGTGTCCTAAAGGTAAAAAACCCATTCGGACACCCCCGGCTTCCATAAAAAGAAGCTGTTGCTACTGAATTTCGACTGTACCGCCTGCTGCGGTAACGGCATCCTTAATTTTCGCTGATTCTTCCTTGGAAACGCCTTCTTTCAGCGGCTTGGGAACACCTTCAACAAGGTCCTTCGCCTCTTTCAGGCCCAACCCTGTTACAGCCCTGACTTCCTTGATAACCGCAATTTTCTTGGATTCATCGAAAGCCTTAAGAATGACGTTAAATTCCGTTTTCTCTTCAGCCGCAGGTGCCGCAGCAGCGCCGCCGGCTCCAACTGCCGCAACCGCAACCGGAGCGGCGGCGGAAACGCCGAATTTTTCTTCCATCATTTTTACCAGTTCCGACACTTCCAGAACTGTCATGGACGCAATCGCTTCTAAAATTTCTTCTTTTGTGGCTGCCATATTATCTTCTCCTAATCAAAAATTATGCACCTCATACGAAATGCGTTTTTACCCGACAGAACAGCAGCATGAAGTCTGACGGGCATCGATCCCTATTTTTTGTCGGCGACGGCTTTTACCGTACGCACCAGCCGCGAAGGAATGTCGTTGAGCGCTGCGGCCAGATTCCTTACAGGGGCGTTTATCACCGACATGAGCATGGAGATAAGTTCCAGCCTGCCCGGCAATCTCGAGAAAGCCTCGGTTTGGGCGGCGCTGTACACTGTTTCCCCGACCAGCGCTCCCTTTACCTGAAGGGCGGGAGCTTCTTTCGAAAAATCATAGAGTATCTTCGCAACCTCGTTTGAATCCCTGGGGGTTATCGCAACCGCCGTAGGACCCACAAGGTACGCGGAAACATCGGGAGTTGAAAGCTGCTGGAAAGCAATTTTTGCAAAGTTGTTTTTTACAACCTTGTATTCAACTTCTTTTACGCGGAGCTGTTTTCTTAAATTGGTTATCTGCTCAACGGTAAGACCGCGGTAATTGGTAAAAATATAATCATTTGTATTACCCAGTGATTCTTTTAACTCTCCGATGGCCTTTGTTTTACTTTCCTGTAATTTTTTCGCTATTATAGCCATAATTTCTCCTCATCTTTACTCATGGAGTTTGCACAGCAAACTCCAAAGTAAAAAACCCGCAGGGTTTTTTACTCCTGGTCCCTAATGGCAACCCAAACACCGGGACCCATTGTGGATGCCACTGAAACGGTATGTATAAACTCGCCCTTTGCGTCCGCCGGACGTTTTCGCTTAATCTCCGTAACCACTGCCATGACATTTTCCGCAACCTTTTCGCTTTCCATGGAAACCTTGCCCACCGCAAGATGTACCACACCGGTTTTATCGGCCCTGAATTCCACACGGCCCTTTTGGAGTTCAGCCAGAGTTCCCTTAAGATCGAATGTTACAGTTCCGGTTTTGGGGTTAGGCATCAGCCCCTTGCGTCCCAGCACCATGCCCAGCTTGCCCACTTCCTTCATCATGTCCGGCGTTGCTACTGCCACGTCAAATTCCGTCCAGCCGCCTTTTACCTTTTCGACCAAGTCATCAGCTCCGACAAAAGCGGCGCCGGCTTCCTGCGCTTCTTTTTCTTTTTCGGGTTTGCAGAAAACAAGAATTTTTTTCTCGCCGCGGAATTGGTTGGGAAGAACAACAGTATCACGGACAGACTGATTCTTTTTTAAGTTGAGCTTTACTGAAAGATCCACAGTCTCGTCGAATTTTGCATAAGCCATCGTTTTTACCAGACCCAGAGCTTCTGAAAGTTGATAGGCATTGTCGACGGTATATTTTTTTGCGCTTTCGTTGTATTTTTTTCCGCGTTTCATTTCTCTACCTCGACACCCATCGACCTGGCGGAACCGGCAATAATCTTAACGGCAGCTTCGATATCGTTAGCTGAAAGATCCGCCATCTTCGTTTTGGCAATTTCTTCAATTTTTTCCCTGGAAATTTTACCAACCTTGGTTTTGTGGGATTCCGCCGATCCCTTTTCCAGTCCTATCGCCTTTTTAATCAGCACCGATGCCGGCGGAGTTTTAAGAATAAAACTGAAAGACTTGTCCGCATAAACGGTGATAACTACCGGGATAATAAGCCCGGGTTCCAGGCTTTTTGTCCGGTCGTTAAACTGCTGAACAAACTGAGGAGCGCTGACCCCATGCGGACCGAGCGCAGGTCCAACCGGCGGCGCCGGAGTAGCTTTACCGGCCGGACATTGCAGCTTTATAAAAGCTGTAACTTTTTTCTTCGCCATTCATTTCTCCCTCGTGGTATGCCGGCGGCAACCAGCTAACGTCTGCCCATAAAAACCGGAGATGTTTATCCGGTTTCAGCGGGCAGGCTCCCACTTCTGTATATAAAAACGCTATGCGCTTTTAAACTTTTTCTACCTGTAAAAGATCAACTTCCACAGGCGTATTCCTTCCAAAAATACCCACCATCACTTTTAATTTATTCTTATCCTGATTAACCTCTTCGATGGTTCCCGTAAATGACTCAAAGGGCCCGTCGATAATCTTGATCTGTTCCCCCGGAGAAAAAGTCTGGCGGGTGCGCACAGGGCGCTCACCCTTAATTTCACCGGACTTCTGTAAAATAGCCCGGGCTTCATCGCCCGATAAGGGCTGCGGTTTACGATCCGCCGGAGTTCCAACGAATCCGGTAACACCCTGTATTTTTTTTATTTTTGAACAGGGCAGTTTCCATCCCATATCCGCATCAGGAAGATCCATTTCTACAAGGATATAACCCGGAAGGAATTTCTTTGTCTGTGTCCGTTTCTTGCCGTCCCGTACCTCGACCACTTCTTCCGAAGGAACTTTCACATCACGGACGACATCCTTGTCCAACTCCCCCTTGTCAGTCATCATGCGGATGGTTTTTTCTATTTTTTTCTCATATCCTGAATACGTATGCAGGACATACCAGCCTGTTGCCATTGTTTTGTTTACTGCCCTTAAAACATTACCCTGATGCCGAAAAGTAATAGCATATCCACCAGCCACAAAGCCAATGCTACAATTACGGTAGAGATAAGTACAACTTTAACCGAACTAATAACATCGTCCCTTCCAGGCCAGATTACCTTTCTTAGTTCGGCGTATGATTCTTTAACAAATTGAACGATTTTCTTCATGCTCTCCTCTGCTACTCAATACTATACTATTTTCTCCACAGCGCCAATGCCACTCCAGGCGCAGCAGGCTTCGCCTTCCATTCGCAAACATCCTTGTTTGCTCATTCCAGGCCGGCCTTTCAGCCTGCCGGCGCCAGCGCATCCCTTTGGGATGCGTGCCGATAGGAACGATTCTAAGCACCGCCATACGGCGGTGCACGCCAACCATGGCGCCTTTTCCTCCCATTTGGTCGGCGGCTGAAAGGCTTCGAAGCCTGCAAATCCAAAATGTAACAAATACTGGTTTACATTAAGCCTTCAACCTTAGTGGCACGTAAACCACTTCAGGCGCAGCAGGCTTCGAACCCGCGACCTGCGGTTTTGGAGACCGCCGCTCTACCAGCTGAGCTATACGCCTTGTTTTATAAAAACCTTACGGTTTTACTTAATTTTGCTCTCCTTGTGAGGCGTATGTTTACGGTCAAAAGGACAATATTTTTTGAATTCCAGCTTTTCCTGGATATTACGCCGGTTTTTGCTGGTGGTATAATTCCGCCGCTTACATTCACTGCACTGAAGAGCTATTAGTTCTACCGCTGTTTTTTTGCTTGCCATAATGGCCTCTCCTGTTACATTTTGAAGGGAAAACCCCGTTTTACCGCTAAACTACCGAGTTTTACATAGTAAAAATCTCCAGCCCTCAAGCGGAATCGAACCGCTGACCGCATCCTTACCATGGATGTGCTCTGCCAACTGAGCTACAAGGGCATTTTCGTAAAAACACCGGTTTTTCCGCTGAATATCATTCGCAGTTCTATAAAGTTATCAAAAATAAGAAAAATGATCAAGAGGGGCTTTTCCACGGCTATGGCAGCAGCAGAAATGTGTGCCTAAATACGGAAATGGGGGACCCGTCAGAGGGGTAAAAATGTCATGCAAGCATGCCATTTTTACCCCCTGACACCCCCCGTTACCTATTCTGGGCACACATTTCTGCATTAGCCAAAGCAGTGAAACGCCGGCGTAGAGGCATGCATTTTGGCAATACCAAAGCAGTGAAACGCTGACGAATATTACCTTTTACCTTCTACTTTTTACCTTTTTTAGGGCACACATTTCTGCAATCGCCAAAGCAGTGAAACGCCGGCGTAGAGGCATGCATTTTGGCAATACCAAAGTGGTGAAACGCCTACGAATATAGAGAGGGAAAAAGTAAAAGTTAACAGGGAAAAGATGCCAAACGATGGAAACAAACAATGATTGCGGACTAGAATTTACCTTTTAATTTATAATTTTTACCTTTTTTGGATCACCTTTTCGCTGTAAAAACATGCAACTTGATGTTGATATTCGCCGTAAATATATGTAATAAATCATTGACATTCGCCGTAAAAATATGCATATTAAAAATATGCTACAAAGAAAGGTATATAACCAGCTTTTGGAATGGAATGGTAAACCCCAAAAAATGGCCCTAATTGTAAAAGGCGCCCGGCAAGTTGGCAAAACCTTCAGCATTTTACAATTTGCCCGGGAGCAGTATCAGCATACCGTATATATCAATTTTGATGAGAATCCTGGCTACAAAGCAATTTTTGACGGTGATTTGGACATTAATACCCTGGTCAGGCAAATATCCCTTCGTGTTCCTAAAACCAGTCTGATTCCCGGTAAAACTCTGATTTTTCTGGACGAAATTCAAAACTGCCCCAATGCGCAGACTGCGCTAAAGTTCATCACCCTGGATGGCCGTTTTGAATGTATAGCGACCGGCTCTTTGCTGGGTATCAAGATAAAGGAGATACCGTCGTATCCGGTGGGTCATGTTGAGCATTTGGAAATGTATTCTCTCGATTTTGAGGAATACCTGTGGGCACGGGGCGTTTCAGAACAATCCATCATGGACATAAAGGGATATTTTGAACTAAAAGAAAAAGTTCCCCATGCCATGCATGATCGCATGATGGAGTTTTTTCGTGAATATATAGCTGTAGGCGGAATGCCCCGGGTTGTGCAGGAATTTGCAGATACCGGTAATTTCAGTTCAGTTCTTAAATTGCAAAGGGGCATTTTAAGCGATTATGAAACAGACATTGGCAAATATGCGGAAGGCAGCGAGAAAGTAAAAGCCCGCTCCTGTTTTCGTTCCATTCCAAAACAGCTTGCAAAGGATTACAAAAAGTTCCAGTACAGTACTGTTGAAAGAAATGGAACAGCCAGAAAATTTGCTGGCAGCCTGGAATGGCTATATGAAGCCGGAATAATCAATTTTTGTTATAATCTTCGTACCCCGGAACTTCCCCTCGAAGGCAATGCGATAAACGATTCATTCAAGGTCTATATGCGTGATACCGGCTTGTTAACCGCCATGCTGGAAGACGGCTCCCAGGCGGATATAATTGACGGCAGGCTTGGTATATATAAGGGCGCGCTTTACGAAAACATAATCGCCGACATTTTTGGTAAACAGGGGAAAAAACTTTATTACTATCAATACCGCAATCAAATAGAGATAGACTTCTTTATTAGGTGTAAATCCCAGGCAGCTGCGGTAGAAGTAAAATCCGCAGGGAATACAAAATCAAAATCAATGGACAATATAATAAAAAATTACGGAGTTCAATACGGAATTAAGTTATCGTCAAACAATGTAAGCGTATCGGAAAAAGTTGATAAGCTTCCGTTATATATGGCGATATTTTTATGAGGGCTTTTCCACGGCTATGGCGACTACAGAAATGTGTGCCTAAAACATAACATAAAGCGATGTGCAAAGCCATGCCAGAGGCTGACGGTCTGATAGACATACTTTTTTTAAGCAAAACCAGATTAACAAACATCGAGATTCATTATTGTGTAAATCGCTTTTTTATAACCACGCCGATGCCTCTGGCATGGCTTTGCACATCGCTTCAATTACCTATTCTGGGCACACATTTCTGTAATTGCCAAAGTAGTGAAACGCCTGCGAATTTTACCTTTTACCTTCTACTTTTTACCTTTTTTTGGGCATATATTTTTGCAATTGTCAAAGTATTGGAACGCCTGCGGTAAAGAAAAAAAAGCGGCCCGCTGTTGCGAGCCGCTTGCTTTACATTGCTTTACCCCGCTTTAAGGAGTCGCAGATGTGCTAAACTTGATATTGTAGGTACCGGAGTTATTAGGACTCCATGGCCTTACCCTGATGTAGTACATTTGCCCGGGCATTACCGTCCGGTTAATGCTTGTAGCAGTATTATAGAGATTTGTTTCCTCTCCTACTGCTGTTCCATCAATTTGATAAACTTGTATATACAAATCGGTCAACGTAAGATAGCCAACATGTATATATTGAGTTGCGGCAGTAGCAACAAAGCTGAACCATTGACTGCCGTTTGCAACAGGAATATTACCATTTGCCCAAAATCCCTCAGTGAGCGTGGTAACATCTGGGGGATTAAAGGGTAGTGACGGCCTTGTATTGATTGCACTAAAAACAATGCCAAACGTACCTGTTGCCCCGCTTGAAGCAGGAGCTACCCTAAGATAAACAGTATCAGAAGCAGTTGCGGTAATAGCTTGAGGTGTTGACCAGCCGGTTGACTGGCTGGAAAAAGCCTCTGTTCCATCGCTGTAATAGCCGATTACGTTGACATCCAGGGTTTTTAAGCCGTTTCCATTGGTATAGCCGCCTTCATTCCACCAGATATAATATGATCCATAGGAAACAGGGAAAGAATACCATGCTACACCGTCTGATGCCGCAGTAATTTCGCCGTCCACCCATGTATCGGCAGTTAGTGCAGTAGAAACAGGCAAGGGACTGAAAGACCCGGTCGGCCTTGTGCTTGTTGTACTGAAAACAATTCCAAACGTGCCTGTTGCCCCGGTGGAAGCAGGGGTAACCCTAAGATAGACAGTACCGGTCTCCGCCACTGTTACGCTTCTGGGAGTTGACCAGCCGGATGGCTGGGTGGCAAAAGCCTGGCTTCCATCACCGAAATAGGCGGCTACGTTGATATCCAGAGTTTTTAATCCGTTTCCATTGGTAAGGCCTCTTTCATTCCACCATATGTAATATGTTCCGTTGGTAACAGGGAAAGAGTACCATAATACATTACCTGATGCTTCGGTTATTTCGCCATTTACCCATGTATTCGCGGTAAGAGCCGTAGCGGCGGCAGGAATCTCAATGGGCCTTGCAGTAAGGGTACTGCTGTAAATGATTGCGAATGTGCCCGTTTCCCCTGAGTAGGCCGGGGTAACCCTAAGATAGACAGTGTCAGGAGCAGCTACTGTAATAGTTCGGGCTGTTGTCCAGCCTGTTGACTGGCTGGCAAAAGCCTCGCTTCCATCGCTGAAAAAACCGGCTACGCTGACATCCAGAGTTTTTGTTCCATCGCCATTACTGCCGCTTTCATTCCACCAGATGCGGTATGTCCCGTTGGTAACAGGGAAAGAGTACCACATAACGCTGCCAGATGCTGAAGTAATCTCGTCATCTCTCCATTGGCTGTCTGTAAGCTGTGTGACATTAGGCGGAGAAAAGGGTGCAACCGGTCTATTATTGTCATTTTCGGTATAAACAATGCCATAAGTTCCTCCGGGTGTTGCTGTAGCGGTTACCTGAAGATAAATCGTACCGTCTGCAGTGGGAGTAAAACCATTAGTAGCCGCATTGCTTGATGACCACGCGGAATCAAGATTTGTAAATCTTGTAGTTCCGTCTGGGTTAAAGGCTGTTACACTAACATTTTGGGTTTTCACTCCATTGCCTTGTCCGGAGTCATTCCACCAAATACGGTATGTATTTGCGGCAGTAACATTAAATGAGTACCAGGCATCGCCGCCTACAGTTGCAATGCTGCTGTCAAGCCAAGTACCCGCGGTAAGAGGAACTGCATTGGTTGGCGCCGTCCATGTATATTCCGGGGCTGTAGTCGACGCATTAAATAAAATAGAATAAGTACCGGATGATGATGCTCTTACCCTGATATAGTAGGTTTGCCCTGGTATCAATGTTCGGGATGTACGGCTAGTGTTGCCCCAAAAATTTGTTTCACTGCCTACTGTTTCCGCATCTCTGTCATAAACCTGTACATATAAATCGCTCGAAGTGCCAAAATTAATATGTATATACTGTGTCGCGGCAGTAGCAACAAAGCTGAACCATTGCTCTACATTGTAATTGGGAATATTACCGCTTGCCCACTGATCAAAAGTAAGCGGGAGGATTGTAACGTTTGCAGGTGGAAATATATATTTTGTAAATTCACCGCCAGGATACCATGATTCGCTTTGACCGCCTGTAAAGGTAAGAACACCATCGCTTATTGCGTAGGATTCGCAGAATGTTTGCGTAAATATGCCGGGGCTTGTGCCTATTTCAAGTTTTCCATTGGCTTCCTCTACATAGAAAGTCAAAGTTGAACCGCCGCCTGCAGGCCTACGGACTAACTGGTTAATAGTAAAATCCAGTAAAATTGTGTTTGGAGCGCTTTCATATACCCAGCGACCTTCAAGGTTGGCAGGAACCGTCCTTGTACCTGCTTGTTGAAAAACTATAGTGTCGTTACTGGTACTGGTAGGATTGGAAGTGGTAGTGGTTGTAACAGTTTGCGTTATGACAAGCTGATTTACATCAGGCAATTCATAGTATGCCAATTTTAAGAAGACCGGAAGACTTCTGACATTAGATGAACCAGTATACACAGAACTCTCTCTAAGAATATTTTTCTGTTCGTTGGTCATTGAGTTCCAATTAGATTCACCCACATTGTCTTTTATCAGTTCGTCTATAAACTGTTCTTTGCTTAACCAGGACCTACCCCCGTTTATAGAGTACCGGGTTATTGTAATTTCCATCTCTTCATCGGTGCGTTGGTTTATATTTCCCCTGATATTACTCCTGGCAGAAACAAATCCGTCCCCGGCAGATGGGACTATTATTGTAAAAGTACTGCCGGAAATGGTTATTTCCGTACCATCCGGGGCTTTCCATGTATTGCCTCTTCCCCCTCCTCCGCCTCCGCTGCCGCTTGTGGGACAGCCAATGGTCGTGATGGCAAATACCAGCGCCAATGACAGAACCGCCACGCACGATATTACATGCGCTTTTCTCTTTCCAAACATAATAACCCTCCTGATGGATATATTTACCATTATATCACTAATACAACAGAAAAACCTTAAAATGCATAACCAATAGTTACGCTGAGAGCCATTTTCATTGCTTTATCATATTTAAAGTCCATAAGATTAAAGATGTTATACTGGAATGCCATACCAAAAAAGAGGCCGGGCGCATAGGAACTGGTTATTTTAAGGCCGGCCTGTCCCATAAATACGAGCGGAAAACCGAGTGCACCCCATTCCTGGTTCTCATAGTCCGTCCATTCTTGATCATGCTGAAAGTCAATACCTATCCGCGCATAAGGCATTATGCCAAATTTCCCTGCGGAAAATTCGGGGCGGTAACCAACAAAGCATCCGAGACTCCAGAAATCCGCTGAGGCAATTATCAATTTGGCTCCAAAAACACCGCTGAAAAAGTCGGCGGAAAGATACATAGCGGCGGGGGCCTTATCAAAAAGATTGGCATAACCGATTTCGATATGGGCATCGCTGTCGAGCCGCAGCCTATCCCTTGTTCTCTGCCTGGCCTGTCTCCGGCTAATCAGGGTTTGATCCCCTGCGGCAAGACTGCCAAAACTTCTAATCCGCCAGTTGCCGTGTTCCAGTAACCATTTGGATTCATGATCATTGTCGTTAACGGAAAAAACCACAGTGTATTCTTCGCCGTCTCCGGTTACTTCTTTTACCGATGATCTGAGTACGCCCTGGCTGCGTATGCTTCCCTCAATTACCCATGCGACAGCATAACCCATTGCGCCTACCACACTGTCTTCAAATTTGTCGATAAAGGCACGTCTGACCGAAACATTGCCCCTTTCGTACAATTCCGACATGGCGTATTCTGCGTTTTCGCCCACACAAACTGTTGAAAGATATTCTGCGATATGGGGATATACCGCCCTGTTAACCCCCAGGCCTTCCACAAATTGGGTAAGCCGCTGATCCAGGGCAGCCCTGTAGGTTTCCGGTTTTGGGTTAAGGGCACTGTCAATAAAGGTTTGGGCGGTACCGGCCGGAACGGCATAGTTCGCCGCCTGCCTCCGCAGACCGCTTAGGGTATTGATACCCGCAACGGCATACCCCGCCGGAACATTCTGTTGAATTACCAGAAGGGGACCGCCGGAATTGCCGGGATCAATCTGAGCGGTATGCTGAATGAACGGCCCTATCAGGGTTTCATCGAAAACGCTTTTGGGAAATCTTGCGAAGGCATTGGATACCATGCCCCGGCTGAACTGCCACAGAGACGTTGCCCCCAGCGCTGGAAAACCAGCGGCATATACATCTTCTCCCTCATCTATCGAACGGCTGAGAAAACTCAAACCACGATCCATGGGTTTGTCTCCGTCGGCAAATGCCAGCAGCGCCAGATCAGCCTCCTCATCGGCGGCAATAATTCTAAGATTATCAAGCTGCTTTTTAAAACCGTCCTGACGCTCAAATGTTATCGAAAGGGAATGGGCCTGGGATATTACATGATTGTTGGTAATCACATAAAGGTTTCCCTGAGCGTCTTCAATAATAAAACCCGAACCTGTCGCTCCCCTAAGAAAAATCTCGATCCCCTTAACGGCATTGCTTTCCCCCCTTCTATCGAGGTCGTCCTTCATCTTCTCGAAATATGCAACAATGCCGGGATGGTAGGTTTGATTGATCAAACCCACATAATCCCGCAGCACGCCGGCAGAAGGCGCCTGCTGTGAAAAAATGTTAACGGGGGAGAGAAGGGTTAAGATAAAGAAAACAGTTAAAAAATGGCGTTTCATGGGTACTATATTTCCTTTAATAATACTGATCCTTTAATTACAATCTAATTCCTACTCCTGTTTCTCCTACTTTCCACTCGCGTAACAATGTAGAACTATTTGTCATATCATAAATCTCCACGAATAATTCATGCCCCTTAAAGAGACCTAATCCTTTATATCTTCCTCTTACTTGATAATTTTTTCCGGCTTCCAAATAGAACTGCAACTCCACATTCTCAATGGTGTAGGCAGTTGATGTATAATTAGAATCAAATGTGTACCTAACATCGAATATAAAAGTACTATCTCCAGAAGGAACTGTAAACATGTGCCTATCATTACTTGATATGGCTTTTCCCCCGTAAAAACTTTCCATAACATTGATATTATTCCAGTCTTTTATTAAAAAAACCCCCTTTTCGCGATGGCTGACAAATGTTATTACAGCATTTTGATCCACGGGATTATTTTCATCAACAACTATTTTATGAGTTAGACCGATGCAAGATAGCAGCAACGTTGTAATTCCAACAATTATTAAAGTGTACAATACTGTTTTTTTCATTTTTTACTCCCTGTTAATTTAAGATAATTCTACCAGGAGCATTTAAAAACGGAACGAATTCAAAATAATGCTCCTTATGTTTTTTATATGAAACTGGAATCTTTTCTCCAAAGTCATATTTATAAATATTTAAACCCCGCGTGGACATACTTCTGTTTAACTCAAAAAAATATTGCTTTTGCGGCTCAAAAACGTAAGCAAAAAGCATTATATTATCTCCGTAAGTAGTGCCTCTGCGCATACTATTAAGATCTACCTCCAAAATTGTATCGCCTGCTGGTATTTGAAGCATTTTGGTCGCTCCTAACTTCCAGTTAACGCCCATTCCATTGTATGCGATAACAGTACCAACATTGTACAAAGAAAGCCATGATGTGCTTTCCAATGGAACAGTATCATCGTATACAATTTTTGCGCTTGTCGTGCATGATAATAGTGAAAAAACAAAACAAACAAAGCCCATCTTTTTCATAAAAACTCCTTCTTAATTACCTGCCCAAATTGAGCAGGTAATTATTTTCGCTCCCATTCAGGTCTTATCGCCTCAATTAGATTTTTCTTCCCCATTCCGTTTGATTTACCATCATAGACATTTATCGTTGCGTACAAAGGTGAAACAGTATATTCCCTTCCTTTTTCAAAATTAAAAGAAAAAGAAATCCCATCCCAATTATATACATATCGATAACCTGGACCACTATCGTACTGTTTCCCCTTCAGCTCAAATGTAACAACACCTTCCGGAATTTTAATTGGATTCCAACCTGTTTTTTTTAAATTCCAATCAATATTTATACCATTATACGAAACGGGATTAACCCCTGCCGTAATCCAATAAATCGTAACCATTTCTTCATCAGGCAGTGATTCATTCCAAACAATGGCTGGATGAGTCACACATCCACAAATTGTCACAGCCCATAAAACAAAACAAATAAAACTCAACTTTTTCATAAAAACTCCTTCTTGATCGCATGCCCTAATGAGCGGACAATGACTTTACCTCAACTGCCCTCAAGGGCAGGGATGATAACGAAAGCATAATAACGACAATTACACCAAGAGAATAGACATACGGATAGTTGGATTAAAATTAAACTGTTAGTTAGTTGACACGAATCTATTGGTATATATGATATAATTGCGGCCGATTGCCGATTGCCGATTGCCGATTGCCGATTGCCGATTGCCGATTGCCGATTGCCGATTGCCGATTGCCGAGGGGGGATTCTGTCTATAATAGGCAGTTTTTCGACTCATTAAATACATAATACAACAATATGATAAAATACGTCAAGTATATTATACTGCTCGCTTCCATAGTTGCAATCTTTTAACCTGAAAGCCAGCCGCTTGACAAATAATATCACATGAAGTACATTGTACAATATGAGTGTTCTACTGGATGCAAGTGCGATAATGGCCGTAATTCTTGATGAGCCAAATAGAAATAAAGTTATTAAATTAACCAAAAGCGCATCGCTTCTGACTCCGGAAGTAATTTCTTTTGAGATAGGAAATGCCTTGATAAATTTGTTCAAAAGGAAGAAGATCACAGAAGAAAAACTATTATTGGGATACAGAAAATACGTTACACTGCCTGTCAGAATAATTAAAGTAGATATTGAAAAGGCATTAAAAATTGCCTGTAAATATAAAATGTGTGCGTATGACGCATATTATTTAGAGACAGCTTGCAGATTAAAAATACCGCTGATAACTTTTGATGAAGCAATGAAAAGAGTGGCAATAGATCTCAAGATAGATGTTTTGAATAGACCAGGGGAGGAACAGGATGAAAATATTTAATTACTCAGAAGCAAGGCAAAATTTTTCGACAGTGCTAAATACTGCATTAAAAGAAGAAGTTGTAATTACAAGGAAAGATGGAAACAAATTTAAATTAACCTCGATAAATGAAGGCAAAAAAAAGGAAGAGTCTCCGCTGGAACACATAAAAGGGATAAAAACTAATATTTCAATGAATGATATTCTTGCCGCTATAAGGGAAAGCCGGGAGCGGCAGTAGCGGTATAAAACCCAAGAAACCAAACTACAAAGGAGAACTTATGTCGATACACATTGCGGCGAAAAACGGTGAAATTGCCGAGGCGATTCTGCTTCCGGGGGATCCCCTGCGGGCAAAATTTATTGCAGAAAATTTTCTGAAAGATTCTGTACAGTACACGGGAGTCCGTAACATTCTGGGTTATACCGGCACATATAACGGAAAAAAAGTATCTGTTCAGGGAACCGGAATGGGAATCCCGTCGATCTCGATTTATGTGAATGAGTTATTTCGGGAATACGGAGTTAAGAGGGCGATCCGCATCGGGACTGCCGGTTCCCTCCAGGCGGATGTAAAAATTCGGGACATGGTTATTGCGATGTCGGCCTGCACAGACTCCGCCTCCAACAAAATCCGTTTCGGGGGAAGGGATTTTGCCCCCACGGCGTCTTTTTCTCTGTTAAAAAAGGCCTGGGATGCCGCTGAAGCAAAAGGCTGGCAGCTCAGGGTTGGAACCGTTATCTCAACAGATATGTTTTACACCGAAGACCCGGAAGAATGGAAACTTTGGGCAAAATTCGGCTGCCTTGCCGTTGAAATGGAAACCTCCGAGCTTTATACCCTGGCTGCCAAATACGGCCGTGAAGCCCTAAGCATACTGACAATTTCCGACAGTCTTGTTACCGGTGAAACTACCACTTCCGAAGAGCGGCAGGTTACTTTCACACAAATGATGGAAATAGCCCTGGAAGCGGCTGTAAGCTAAAGCCATTGACCATTGTCTGAAATACGGCTAATCTGTTTCTACAGGCCCAGATGGTGGAATTGGTAGACACGCTAGTTTCAGGTACTAGTGCCTTCAGTGGTATGGAAGTTCGAGTCTTCTTCTGGGCAACAAGCAATAGCACCCGCAAGGGTGCGGATGATTAAATGCTAAACGTTGTAGCACCATAAAACGTAAACAAGATGAACAAAAGTAAGGGTGCCTTTAGGCATCCGTCAGTGCGCAATAACCGTCCGTTTCACGGGCGGTTATTTTTTTGTATTAGAACAGAAGAAGACTCGAACTTCCGAGGGCGCGCCGACCGGTAGGGAGGGAAGGCGCACAGGATGTGCGCCGCCAGCGCCCGAAGGCGGACCCGGAACCCCGAAACAGGATGTTGAGGGGTGTAGGGTTCGAGTCTTCTTCTGGGCACAACAAACACTAGCACCCGCAAGTGCACATGAACGCACCCTCACGCACCCGTAAGGGTGTGGAGGGATTGCAGCCGGTTATAGACACAGGTTAAAATGCCATCTTTCTTCTCATCCCATAAATGCATGGCTCCACCCGAACAGTTACGGTATTCTTTACAGTTTTTGCATATCCCTGTTTTTGCCCATTTGCGATCCCGCATGATTTTATATCTGTTATTCCAAACATCCAATAAGGAATCGCGGTATATGTTTCCCTGAACAAAATTTCTGTTTATATTGGGGCATGCCGAAATGGAACCATCAATCAAAACTGAAGCAATATTTATTCCGGCATGGCAAAAAAAGTATGTATCCCGGATTTTTTTTTCATATTTTCCTGTATAGGCTTCACAGCTAAACGTAACACTGATACTGTTGTTAAACCGGGAACTGGCAATAAAATCCATAAGATATTTTAATTGTACGCTGCTTAAAAACAAATCTTCATTATACGCCGCCCTCCCAATTGGCCAAATAGTAAAAAGCCTCCAGGCTTTAACATTATTTGCAATTAAAAAACGCATAAATTCTTCCAGCCCGTAAATATTTTTTTTATTAACACAGGTTACAACATCATATGTAAGGTGTTTGGAAGAAGTAATATAAGTTAAGGCTTTGACTGCCCTTTTAAAAACTTGATCATTTCCCCTGAGCCAGTTATGGGCAGGCTCCAATCCATCAAGGCTTAAGGTAATTGACCCCATACCAGCCGCAAGCAGCCTGCCATGTACATGAGGGGTGTAGTCATAGCCATTGGTAACTATTCCCCAGAGAAACCCATGTTCCCTCAGTTTTCTTCCGCACTCCGGCAAATCCTCCCGCATAAGAGGTTCACCTCCGGTTATTGCAACAGTTATACTGTCAGGCTTGTACACTTCCCTTAAAGGCAAAATAGCAGTCAAAAAATCATCAAATGGCATATCTTTTATTCTATTATCAGCAGAACAGTCAGAACCGCAATGAAGACATTTTAAATTACACCGTTGTGTACATTCCCAAAAAAGATATGTAAGTTGATGAATACGGATCTCATTTTTTCTGAATTGATTAAAAAGGAAATGTGACAATCTAACCGCAACCTTTCTTATTCATCGGTTCAAGTACTCTAAATCAACCCTCAACGGATTTTTAATATCGCCGGAACTAACTTCCATTTGTTTCCATTGATACATACTGCTGACATCAGAAAATCTGATATAATAAGAATCTCGTTCAGGAACCTGAATACTAAATCGTCCATCACTGTCCGAGAAAACTGTAAAACCAGAATCGTTAAATCCGGCAGTAGAGTCATTGCCTCCGGAGAAAACTGAAACTTTAATTCCCGAAACCGGCCCACCGGTTTCTTTAGAGAGTGTAATCCCGCGGACAACCGTAATCTTGCTTTCCATACGTAGACTAATTTTTAATAAATCCCCTGCTTCATCCCGCGAAATATTAATTTGTTTTTGCAAAAAAAATCCGCCATTTTCAAAACCGTCTGTATCAATGAAATTGATATGATATAATTCTTCTTCGGGTAAATAGAAGAAAAAACGTCCCTCACTATCAGTATCAACAGAAATGAATCTGTCATATATAACATGAATTCCTGTAATAAACTCGCCCGTTTCTTCAGAGATAACTCTCCCCTGAACCGGAACCGTGTAGCTGCCGGGATCCGGTTCACGCATTCCATACGCAGCATAAACCAAATACGGCATTGCTGTTATCCCAAACGCCACATACATTTTTCTAAGCAATATGCGGGCCATTCCCATAATTTTATTCATATACACCCCGCCCCTACCCGCTCTTTCTTAAATCTATGATCAGCATTTGGGGTGTCTCGTTTCCCTTGTAATAATCGCGGGAAAAATTAAAAACAGCATCAACCTTGTCGCCCGGGCCGAACTCCTTGTTCAAAACCTTATCGGCGGCCTGCCAGTAGAGGGCCGGCCATTTATGTTTTCCCGCTTCCAGAGTCATTTTAAGGTGTTTTGAATCCGGTTTGCCGATAAAATTAATTTCCCTTATCGACATGTTCCTTGCCAGAAAATTCAGCGGATCATTATTTTTGCCGTATGGTTCAAAACGATCCACCAGCCTGAATATATCCAGCGAAAGATATTCCGGCGGGAGCTCTGCATCAATCTGAATTGTTTGTTCACCATCACCTTCGGCGAATTCAATTGATTGGGCTGCTGTTTTCAGCCGTTCCAAAAGGGAATCCCAGTTTTTCCTTTCCATGGTGAAACCTGCCGCCGCCTGATGCCCGCCGCAATCCAAAAAAAGATCGCCGCACTGTTCCAGCAGTGCGCAGGCATTAAAGCCCCTTGCGGAACGAATGGAGCCGGTACAGGTATCGCCGTTAAAGGAAACAGCAATTGCCGGTACGTTAAAACGGCGGGCCATGCGCTGGGCCATAAGGCCGGCAACGCCCTTATTTATTTCCTCGCCATGGACTACAGCCAGTTTTTCACCGTAATCAGAAAAACTTTTATATGCCATTGGCTCGGAAATACACCAGTTTTCTTCCTCCAGCAGCCGGCGTTTATCATTAAGTTTGACTAATTCAGAAGCAAGGCTGTTCCGCTTTTTGGGATCCTTTTCAAAAAACAGGGCCGCCGCAACTTCCGGCATTCCCATTCGGCGGGCTGCGTTAATGACGGGAGAGAGTTTCCAGGAAATGTCCTTTGCATCAAAGGGGCGGCCTGCCATTTCCAGCTTATACAGCAGTTCCGAAATACCCGGAATTGGTTTTATCGCCAGCGCTTCAAGACCCTTGCGCACCAGTATCCGGTTTTCGTCTATCAGGGGCATTACATCGCCGATGGTACCAATAGCTGCAAGCTGTAAATTTTCTTTTTCACGCGCGGAATCTTCTTTATTTTTTTCCCGGCTTCGCACATAAGACGTAAACAGATTTATCAATACATCTAGCTCGGTTAATTCCTTTTCCGAATATCTGGCTATTTTTGAAAGTTCTTTTATACGAAGCAGACTCTGACCGGAAACCTGAGGAATTTCCCTGCCCACCTGGGGAGCAATATCCAGCATTCCCACAGATACACCCTGACCGAAAAGTTTTGTAAAAGTACGTGTTACAAGCTGGGCATCCCATACAAGAATCTGCTGCCCTTCAAGAAAAGAGGGAATCCGTGTATCACTTATGGAAACCATCCCCGGCACAATGGTTTCAACAAGAGTGTCGACAACAAGCAGGTTGCGCATTTTGGCAATCTCAACAATCCACGCATCATTAACAGGCCTTGTGTTCAGGAGAGAGACCGGCTGTCCGTAGAGTTCGCTTTTATTCGCGAAACGAAGGGCGCTTACCAGTTTGAAGACAACGCCGCATCCGGATAAATCCCTGAACGGATAGGCAGAATCCTTTAATTTCGGATTCAGAATTACCATGGCCTCTGGCAGTTCCTCCTGCGGTTCATGATGATCGGTTACGATAACATCAACATATTTTTCGCCTGCGCTTTTTATTTCAGCAAGCTGCGAAATTCCACAATCCACGGTAATGATCAATGTTCCGTCGGCAGCGGAAAATTCTTCCACCGCCTTGAAAGAAAGGCCGTAAGGCTCGTCTTCGGCAGGAATGCGCCAGCTTACTTCGATACCAAGACTTTCAAGGCATCCGGTCAGCAGAGCCGTTCCGGTAATGCCGTCGACATCCCTGTCGCCGAAAACCAAAACCTTTTCACCTTCATCCTTCGCGGCAAGAATACGCTCTACGGCTTCTTCCATTCCGGGCATGGCAAAAGGATTGCGCAAATGAAGCAGATCGTTTTCCAGAAAGTAGCGAATTGATTCTCCGCCGCAAATTCCACGGCGGGCAAAAATTGAGGCTGTAAGTAAATCGCAGTTATACCTGGCGGCTATGTCCTTTACCAGTTCAGGGGCAACTTCTTTCTTTTCCCACTTCATCGCCTAAGCAGCTACTTGCCGCCAATGGGAAGGCTGGCTAACTGGATAGCAGGTGAAAATACCAAAGACATGGAGAAAATATCGAAACGATCATAATCAATGCCGGATCTGCCGGTACTGGCGATTGGGCCGGTTGTCGAGCCGCTGAAACGGAAAAGTATACCAAAACCGCCTCCGCGTCCCTTCCTGCCGGACATATCAAAACCAATATCAGCATACCAGCCCAAATAGGAATTTAATTCAAATTTTTTGTCTTCAAAATCAGTGTCTCCCAGCCAACTGGAGCCGCCACCCATCGGAAAATTTCCTGTAAGTCCGGCGCCGACAGCAAGCGCCCCTAGAGAGAACCGGACCCCAAACGGAATTGTAAAATATGAGGCGCTGAAGAAAACACTCTGGTCAAAATTAATATCATCATCTGAAATATTATAAAAACTGACAAAGCCGGAATAACCAACTCCCGCATTAACCCCAAAGAAATTAACAAAGTAATAATGTACCGTTCCCATTAAAGCATAATTGAAACCAAACGACAGGGTATTCATGTCTTTATCCAAAGCAATGCCGCCGGATTTTATACTGATATCAGGAACCGTATATCCTATTTGCGGCTCTATATGAAGCATCAGGTCCCCCTTGTCATGGGCGGAGACATTGGCTGCCATCAATACCAAAATAAAAATTAAAAATACAACTATCCGTTTTTTATTCATCTTCATACTCCTTTATGGTTTTTCATAAAAACCGTTAATAAGTAATAAGGTACCAAATTGCCAGTCTTTTTTCAAGGTAAATCGCATCTACCAATCCCAGCTTGCAAGGCGTTTACCGAGTATTTCCGCGAGAATGGCGCAGGTAAGCGCTTTTGCCTCGCTAAATGATTTTTTATCCATCGTGTAGGAGCTCACCTGTGAAGGTTCAAGCGTTCTGACAGCTTCGAACCAGCGGCGGCACCCAGGATTAAGAGGCAGCAGCCCCTCTTTTTCACCGCCGGCACAGTTCCCGCAAAGAGCGCCCCCTTCGCCTGTTGAATACCATAACAGGCCGGCAGCAGCTTCCCCGCCGCAGGCTGCACAGCGTTCCAGTTGGGGCTGTACTCCCAGCAAGCCGGCCCAGCTCCATAAAAAATAAACCAGCGCCAGGCTGCATAATTCCTCGTTGGAGTTTTCAATGACATCGAGCACTTCTTCGGCAAGATGCAGGGAAGCTGCCCAGTTACCGCCGCCGCCGTGGGCGGCCAGAATGGTTTCCGCAACGGCGTCACCGGCCATTGTCCGCTCATAAAGCTCCCGTATTCCGGGCCGCCACGACTGTACGTCAAAATCGGTGATTTTTCTGGTATCCTTTACCGGATCGCAGTAAGCCCAGACCTGCCCTGAATGAAAGGGAGCGGCATGAGACCTAAGCCTGCTCTTCGGCCCGCCAAATACCGTGGCCCTGATAATTCCAGCCTCGGCGGTTAGCAGCCACACTTCGCGGTTTTCGCCGCAGTGACGGCTTCTTAAAACAAGCGCCGAATAAACAACTGTCCGCGGCATAGCACATTATTACAGGTCAAGGGCGAAAACCTTGCTTTTCCGGCTCTGATCATAAACCTTCCGCTTTTGGGCAGGCAAACTCTCCACCTGTGTTTCCGTAAAACCAAGAGCTTCAAACCAGTCCTGAGAGAGGGTGGTCAGTGCAAAGACCCGGCGCAGTCCCATATTACGGGCTTTTTCGATAAAGAAGCCCACAATCCGCCGGCCCAGACCGAGGTCTTTATACAGAGGATCCGTGGCAATAGCCGCAATTTCCCCCTGATGCTCGCCCCAATTGTGCAGGGCACCGCACGCATGAATTGAGCCGTCAATTTCAAAAACCGCATAATCATCTTTATTTTCTTCTATTTGATCGGCGCTTCTTCTTACAAGAAATCCGTTTTTCATTAAGGGCTCCATCAAACGGAGGACATCAGGTAAATCGCCGGACTGAAAGGGACGGATCGATTCGTATTTATCAGAGTAAATCATTGTTCCAACGCCAAGATTGGAGAACAGTTCTTTAAGGACAACGCCCTCTTCCCTGCCATCGATAAGATGCACACGGTCAACACCGGAACGGCAGGCCTTTAACGCAAGTTTTAACTCCCGCAGCATCTGCACACTGCCGTCATTTCCCGTGCCTGAAATATCATTGGCTTTGATGATCGTTTCCGCTTCCTGCGGAGTAAGCCGGATAATGCTTCCGTCCTCCCTGATCCCGGGTTTTTCGTTCAAAGTGATGGAATCCAGGCGTAAAGATCCGTGGGCAGAAATGATGAATAATTTACTTGCACCCAGCGCCGCAGAAACTGCAAGGGCAATCTCGTCGCTGGATACATTGTAAGGCTTCCCTGCGGGGCTCCAGCCTATGCAGGGTAAAATCGGCACCATCCCCAGGTTTAATACGCGGCAGATCGAATCCGTATAAATTTTATCAACTGTACCGGTATGCTCCATATCAACGCCGTTTATTACACCAAGGCCCCTTGCCCGTACAAAATTGCCGATTAATGCGGTTACTTTATTGCCGGCAAGAATAGTCATAAAGTACGTTGCCGCATTAAAGGCAGCCATTTCCACAAAAGGAATCGCCCCAGCACCCGTGATACGCAAAGGAAAACCTGACACATCCCTGAACGAAGATGTAATATCCTGCTGCTTAAGAACCTCGTCTATACGTTCTTTAGCTCCGGGGACAATTACCACTTTGAATCCTGTCTGAGCCAGAAGCGATAAATCCTTCATAAGCCCCGGAAAACATGGATCCCCGGTTACGGGAAAATCAATTTTGAATACCATGGTGGCTCCGGCAAAGCGGCTCTGATAATAGAAGGCTTCGCGGATTAGATCCACCTGGGACAAAGCGTCATTCATGCAATTATTGTGGAGCTTTTTCAAAACTATGGCAATAGCCTGTACAAAATAACACGAATAATACTTCTAAAGCAAAATTTAATAATTCCGATATTAAAAATGAAACGGGAAACTCCATTGTGGCATGAAAATTTAACTCGCAGGAGAGTTTCCCCCGGAGAAGCCGTGAGCCCGTCGGGAATCCATGGGTTTTCCGTGTATCCTCACCCTTCCGGGAACGGGTGGGTCGAGGGTTCTTTGTGTTTCCCAATGGGAAACACAGTGGCACATGGATATTTGTGTTTTATGAATATCCGCAAACAGTACGGGAGTTTTTCCAAAGGAAAGACTCAAAAACGGCAAGGAAGCCGCGGCGCTGAAAACTGTCGACGACAGAAGTGCGCCGGAAAAAACCAAAGGAGTGTATTATGATAATTAATCACAACTTAAGTGCAATGTTTGCCGACAGGTCCCTCAAAGTCACCCAGGTATACCTGGACAAGAATATGGAGAAACTGTCGAGCGGGCTGCGCATCAATCGAGCCGGTGATGATGCTTCGGGACTAGCTGTATCAGAAAAATTGCGGTCTCAAATTCGCGGTTTGAATCAGGCATCGACAAATGCCCAGAATGGTATTTCATTCATTCAGACCACGGAAGGCTACCTTCAGGAATCCCAGGACATTCTCCAGCGTCTCCGTGAATTGGCAGTGCAGGCCTCGAACGGTATTTATTCCGACGAGGACAGGCTGTACATCCAGATTGAAGTTTCGGCGTTAGTCGACGAAGTCGACAGAATTGCATCTCACGCCCAATTCAACGGAATGAACCTGCTTACAGGCCGCTTCGGCAGGCCCATCGGCGAAAATGTGGTTACCGCCTCCATGTGGTTTCATATTGGTGCGAATATGGATCACAGGAAACAGGTGTTTATCGGCACAATGACAGCAAAGGGTCTTGGTATCCGGAATGTCGGTGACGATACTTTTATTTCACTGTCCGCTCCGGACAGTGCCAACAGTGCCATTGGAACTCTCGACAAAGCGTTAAAGATCATAAACAAACAACGTGCTGATCTTGGCGCCTATCAAAACCGCCTTGAACATGTTGTCCGCGGACTGGATGTTGGAGCCGAAAATATGCAGGCTTCAGAATCAAGAATCCGCGACGCTCACATGGCTAACGAGACAGTCTGGTACACCAAGAACCTGATTCTTACCCAGTCTGGCACAGCCATGCTGGCGCAGGCCAATCAAAGAGGTCAATCGGTTCTTCAGCTTCTGCAATAGTTTTATTGCGAAGACGTCTCTCGGAAAGCTGCCTGACCACTTACAAGTAAGTGGTCAGGTTTCTTTTTGTTCTGGCAAAATTATTACAGTCGGGCTATAATCACCCATGAGCAAAAACAATCCCAATAGTTCAAAGCGCCCGCGGAAATTACTCGTTTTCTTTTTAATCCTGCTGGCCCTTTCTCTTGGCTGGGTTATTTTTTCCCTTGTCGGCCGCCGAAGCCCAGCCTCGATTGTTCCTGATTCCTGGGTTTTCAGGGCAAGGATAAACAATCCGGTGCGGCTGCTTGACCGGCTGTCGGAGCACGAAGCCCTGCCCCGGCTCATATCCGATCCGGCGCTTGCCCCGGCGGTACCCGTAATCACCGCTGTGCAGGAAAAGTCAATTCTGAAAAACCCGCTCATGCGCCTTGCACTCAGGGGCAGGGCTGAAGTATTTATGCCGGCGGGAATATATGAACAAACCGGCGCTTTCGCAGCCGCATGGGACTCCGGCTTTCTTTCGCCCCTGCTCAGGTTTCTCCCCTTCTTTTCGAGGTTTGTAACATTTCCCGGACTGTATTATGTGCAAGCCGGAAAACTTTCCCGCTTTGAATACCGCACCGAAGGCGGAAAGGTTATCTATATAGGCTCCAGGAGAAATCTGCTTGTTATCTGCAATGATCAAAAAATATTCGAAGCCTTAATCAGCGGTGCAGAGGATCCCTTCGATTCCGGTGATGACGAAGGCTTCTTTGAAAGGGGTTCCCTTAATCCGGCGAGATACGATGCGGTTTTTCTGTTTTCACCTTCCTGGCTGAGCGGAATTCTGGCCGAACAGAACGAGGATATTGCCGGTGTATTAAAAGAAATTGTATTTCCCTCGTTTATCGAAGCCGGCTTTTCAGTATCTCCTGACAAACTTGAACTTCATCTGAGCGCGAGAGCTTCCTCTGGAAATCCGGCGTTCGCATGGATGCTCGAACAGCGATCGCAAATTCCCAATATCGCAGAAATGCTTCCTGCCGCATCCCAGTACAGCACGATTCTTTCTGTCGGAAGCCTTTCGCAGCTTTATGATGCAGCGGTGGTTTTTACCGGCCCTTCACTGGACGACAGCCTGATGCAGGCCGACAGATCTTCCGGATTAATTCTGGGCATGAACCTGGAAGAACTGATTTTTTCCTGGCCGGGGACGGAATTCGCAGTTATTGGACTTGAAGGCAGGCCGCATCCCGTCTATGCGATACAAATTGCCGATGAACGCAAGCGGCAGGAAGTATTTAACAGGGCATTCAAAACAATCGCGATCAATGAAAATGTTCAGTTAAATCTCGACGGCATGCGCATTCCAAGAATCGAAGTACCCGATTTTTTACAGGCTCTTTTGCGCCGCTGGGATATCCGGCTTCCATCTCCCTATTACACGGTTCACAGGGATTTTCTGCTGGCAAGTGAATCCGCCGAAGCCCTTCTTTCAGCCGTTAGGGCAATTCAGAGAAATGATGTTCTTCCGGGGAGCCAGGCATGGCGGTATTTAGCAGGGCAGCGATCGGAGGCAAGCGCCTTCAGTTTATACTATTCGCTGGATCGATCCCTTCCGTTTTTTCTGAGGGGGAACACAACAATCAGTTCAATTCTTGGAGTTTACAGGCAGGGCCTTGCAAGAATGGCCTTCGATCGCAATACAATCAAGCTTTCGCTGTCTATGATTCCGGGATCCGGCCAGGGGCTTACACCGGCAAGCGGTTATCCGCTTTCTGTGGGGAGAAATCCGCATAATCAGGTATACGGCATACTATCGAATAAGCCAACAGAAAACAGGTTAATCATGATCAGGGACGGGGCGGCGATTTCGATTAACACGGCGGACAATACAATTTACGAAATGGAAGGGCAGAGACAGGGTAATACCTGGATCATTCCCGCCGAAGGGTTCGATGTAAAAAGCGCCGATGACCCATGCGCATGGGTGGTGAGCGCCCAGGGGCGCGTAACGCTTGTAAACGGCAATATGGAAACAGAGGCGGGCTTCCCGCTCAGTACCGGTTTAAGGCTTTCCGCCCAGCCGGCAGCGCACAGGGGACTGCTGTTCCTCAGCGGAGAAGACGGCAGAGTGCTGACCGTTGATTCAAAGGGAGCAATAACGCACTGGGAAACGGCTTTTTTCGCCGCGCTTCGCTCTCCGCCTTCATTTTTACAAAGGCAGGGAAGCCAGCGTAATATAACAAGCCTTGCTGCCGTTTACCCGAAAAGTTTCCTGGGTGAAATATGGATTCTCGATACAGAAGGCAGGGCGCTGCCCGGCTGGCCGGTACCGGTTTCCGGCATCGCCTTTGGTTCGCCGGTTTTATTTGCACATAACAGGCAAACGCTGGCTGCATTTGTAACACAGGCCGGGGAACTGACAGTCTACGATGAAGGCGCTGCCGTCCTGCCGCCCTTCCCCGTTGAAATTGACGGAGTATTTTTAGTACAGCCGGTGTTCGACGGCGAATACCTGTGGCTTATATCGGCAGGAGGCGATCTTTTCAGGGCAGCGCTTAACGGGGAAGTTCTGCAGCATAACATTCCCAACTTTTCGGCAAGGGAAGAAGGCTTTATTGTTACACATAACATAGACGGCTCTCCCGCCGTTTTTGTAACAGGCGACGGCAATGCCCTTTACGGGTACACAAGAAATTTCCGCGCCCTGGAGGGCTTCCCGCTGCCAATTTGGGGGCAGCCTTTCTTTGGAGACTTAAACGGAAACGGTAAAACCGAAATTGCAGGCGTGGGAATGGACAGATTGTTATACAGGTGGCAGTTCAAATGAATCCGGAAATTCGCAAATTGTCAAAAATATTCTTACCGCTGCTGACAGCGGCGCTGTTTGTTTCATGCCTGTCTCTGAAAAGGGAAATCGCCATATCGAGCCCCAGGGAGCGGATGGAGCTTAACCTGCTGGAACTGGAACGAATGATAGTGCCGCTGGAAGCAAGGGCAAATGAGCCGTCGACAGGCGGAGGCAGGCAGGCAGACATTGCCCAGGCGCGGAATACAATAAACGAAATGGAGAAAGAAACGGCGGCGGATGCTGATTATGCCGGACGGCTTGCGGCATGGTCGGGCAGGCTTGCAATAATGGAGGGCAGATACAGCGAAGGACGGCGGCTGTATCAGCAGGCGATCGATCTTTCAGCCGGCAACATTCCATCGATCATTCTCGGAATAAGGCTCGAAGGCGATCCGGAAAAGCGGCTGGATATAATCGACGGCGAGCTTGCCCTGGCGGGAAGCCGGCTGGATTCCTTTTCATCCGGCAATGGTGAGCTGCAAATAGAAAGAGGCAGAACACTCTCGGAGCTTCGCAGATTCAGCGAGGCCGCCGGCGCATTCGATATCGCCTTCGCTTCCGGCATTGATAGTGTTTATTCCGAAAGCTATCGTAATGCGCGGGACAGGGCATGGGAACTGCGTTATGCCGAAGCCTCCGGCGGAACTTTTGAAATCCTGGAACGCGGCGGACTCACCTGGAAAGACAGCATTACCCTGATAAAAAACGAAACCCAGCTTTTAAGGTTTCTGACCGCCGGCAGGGATTTAAGCGAAACCGAAATCTTCAACCGTCTTCTGGATCGCTCTTTTATTCCATATACCCAGGATGTTACATTGAGCGAATGGCCGGCAGCCAGGCCGAGGCCCGAAGACCTGGTCTTCCGCTCCGGTGCTGCCTGGCTAATCTGGCATCTGCGAGCAGAAGCCATGGCAGACAGGGCCATGCTGTCAAGATATTCAGCCCGTTACTCGCTTGGGGGCGGCGCCCGCAGCCCCATTGCCGACATTCCGGCCCTTTCGCCCTTCTTCGATTCGGTCCTGGGCTGCGTGGAAACGGAACTGCTCTCGCTGCCCGACGGCCGCAGCTTCCATCCGGCCGAGCCGATCAGGGCAAATGAATTCCTGGCCGTCCTTAGAAAGATGTAAACGCTAACGCTTAAACTTGAGCGTTTCCAGCGTTGACTCGCCCCTTATCAGGCCAAACCAGAGCTCGCTGTCGGTTCTTTCGCGTAACAGTCTGTAATACGACGCGATATCTCTTATGTTTTCGCCGTTTATGGACACAATCCTGTCGCCCTGCCTAAGACCGATAATGTCCGACGGGCTTCCCGTAATGACCAATGCCACATAAAGGCCGCCGGCATCTTTGTCCAGGCTTAGGCTATCCCTGATTTGATCGTTCAGTGGAACCGCCGTAACGCCCGGCCACAGGTTTTTATTGTCCGAAGCTACCTGATCTGAACGCGCCTCGATACGAACCTGAATGTCCCTCGGCGCCCTGTCCCTTATAACGGTGAACGTAGCGCGGTCGCCGGGCTTTAGATCGCCGACCATCATGGTAAGCTGATTAACGCCCCTGGCTTCCCTGCCGTCAACATGGGTAATAAAATCACCGGGTTTTATTCCGCCCCTGTCGGCCGGAGAGCCCAGGAAGACCTGGGAGGCCAGTGCACCGCGCCTGCCGTCGAGACCCAGGTTGACGGCGGTTTCCCTGTCGGGTTCGGTTAATGATACACCGAGCCAGCCGTAACTGATGGAACCGGAACTGATAAATTCGTCTATAGTTCGCTTGGCATTGTTTATTGGAATGGCAAAACCCAGCCCGACATTGCCGCCGGCATTGTTACTTGCAATCCATGTATTAATGCCGATTACCTCTCCCTTTATGTTTACAAGCGGGCCGCCGGAATTGCCCATATTTATGGAAGCATCGGTTTGAATAAAGTCGTTTATATTTCCGCCGGGTCCGCCGGTACGGCCAACAGCGCTTACTATTCCCATTGTTACCGAAAATGAAAATTGATGTCCCAGCGGGTTGCCCATGGCAATCGCGAAATCCCCGACAGCTAAACTGTCCGAATCGCCCAGGACTGCCAAAGGATAAAAATCATTGGTCTTAAAGGAAACCAGGGCCAAATCCCTGCGTGAATCTTTTCCTACAATCTCTGCCGGATACTCCTTGCCGTCCTTCATTGCAACAGAAATCTCCGACGTGTTGTCAACAACATGATTGTTGGTTAGCACATAATAAACGCCGTCTCTGTTACGGACAATAATTCCCGAACCAAGGCCTTGCGAACGGTATTCCCGCTCCTGCCCGTCATTGCCCCTTCTTTCACGCGGTCCGAAAAAAAACTCCCAGGGAATCCCGTTAAAGTTGGGAATCTGCTGGCGCCTGACAGAAACTGTATTCAGCTCCACCACGGAAGGAAGCACCTTATCCGTTACTCCGCGGAAAACAACCTGCAGCCCCTCGGCAATCGCCAGGGCATTTTCAGGAATAATAACCTGGCTTTCCTGGGCCCTTGCGCTGCGCGCCCCGGGTGTCGAACACGAAAACGACAAAAAGGCCAGGGAAAAGCCGACTATAACTCCGATAAAAACCAGATTAAAAACGAATAAATTCCTGGAAGATAATTTGTTTAAGACATTCATAATAGCTCCTATATAATAATATTATTATACACTTAATGGTTACAAATCCACAAAAGATTCCAGAGGATCGGTCAGGATTTCCGCACGATCGGGAAAAATGGCGACAGTATGTTCCCAGTGGGATGATAACTTTCCGTCGGCTGTAACGACAGTCCAGCCGTCATCGAGTACCCGAACATCGCCACCGCCCAGATTAATCATCGGCTCGATGGCAATGACCATGCCGCCCGTCATGCGGGGATTGGCGCCGCGCGGAACATTGGGCACATGGGGGTCTTCATGAATATCGAAACCAACCCCGTGCCCGCAGAACTGATGCACTACGCCGTAGCCCCTTGCTTTGGCATGGCCCTCCACGGCGCGGGCAATCTGTAAAAGCCTGTCTCCGGATTTCACTGCGGTAATACCGCGGTACAAACATTCTACAGTTGTTATATTGATATCACGCACAGCCTTGCTTACCCTGCCCATTTCCAGGCTCAGCGCCTGATCGCTAATGAAGCCCCCCAGATCTATGCCGCAGTCCAGAGAAACCAAATCCCCGTCGCGGATGCGCTCTTTTGTGGGAACGCCGTGGATCACTTCGTCGTTTATGGAAATGCACATTGCCGCAGGGAACGGTACTTTTCCGCCGCCGGTATATCCGAGATATGCCGGCTTTCCGCCCGAGCGCTTTATCCAGTCCCTCACCCAGTGGTCGATTTCCACAGGCCGGCTTCCCGGCTTTACAAGAGGAATCAGTTCCCTGTACATGGCGGAAAGCATCTTGCAGGATTTTCTTATGCTATCGATCTGTTTTTCATTTTTAAGACGAATCATTGCTGCGGCTAAAACTTCCTATTCTATATAGTAAAAGAAATTAAAGGAAGATGTAAGAGGGCGCATTGGCTCTATATAGCGGTGGTTTTATTTGAAACGCTACCGGATTCGAGTGACTGTCACCGTTAATTCCTGCAAACACTGGTTGCTTTAACTTTTCCCTCTATCTGTTGGCGTTCCACCACTTTGGCAATCGCAGAAAGATGCCTAAAAGATCACATGGCTAGTCGACGGGAGCGCAGTTAACTGTTCCGGGAATCTTTCTGCATTTGCTAAAGTAGTGGAAAAGATGACGAATAAGAATTTACCTTTTTCCTTTTACTTTTTAACTTTTTTAGGGCATGCCATCGTCAGGGCTTGTGCGTACCGCTTACATTGAATATTTTGGGCATATATTTCTGTAATTGCCAAAGCAGTGAAACGCTTACATAGTAGAAGCCACGCCGGAATCGGACATCTTAACCAGTTTCAATATTGAAAACCGTAGCAATTTTAAAATTATGCAGGATATTCCAGGCACCCGCATAGGTAATTCAACAAGTTTTTTTGGGGATTTCAATGGAGACGGCATTGATGAGATATTTGAATATGGGTTTTATGGAGCTGGAAAGTATATATCAATTTATGGTTATGATACAGACAAAGAAGACTTTGATAATCTTTATTGTACAATACCTTTTGAAATCATCGACGCCCACAACGGCCCTGCACCTGTTGAATTTACAACCTACAGGGGTATGTACGGGTTTAAAGTATTTTTCTTTCAATACGATGTGGCAGGTGGTTCTGGTTATGTCTCTGAACCAAACCCAAAAAATGGTAAATGGATATTTTACACCTGGGATGCAGAAAAAAGTGAATATGTGGAAGTTGGCGAAGTGGTTGAGGAATGAGAGTTGATTGTGGGGCGAAATGAAAGGTATAATGGTATATGACGGCTCTGGTGAAGAATCGAATGCCCGCGATATATTTGAGGCGGGAAGGGAATTTAATTTGGTGGAACCGGAAAAATTGCTAAACAGTTCCTCGGCCGGAAAAACATATTTAAGGTTAAAACCTGGATCGGGGAATGAGCCTGAAAGGTACATTTTATTTGAAAAGCTGGATACCGATCCTGTGCAGGTAAAGATAATTTGGGACGATGCGTATACCCCTGACGCAGTTGTCGTACCTGAAACACCCCCGCTAATAAACGAAGGCAACCTCTTGGGGTATGGCTTCAAGCCGCCGTACTTAATCAATGAGCATTATGACCTTGTGCTGTTTT
>Ga0099364_10000492_pt1 | contig 66735 bp, 56 predicted proteins | sample TergutTh196P3_FD_73070 | JGI IMG/M metagenome (GOLD analysis project Ga0099364, IMG submission 73070) | Microcerotermes parvus P3 segment gut microbial communities from Pointe-Noire, Republic of the Congo - Th196 P3 | ecosystem: Host-associated > Arthropoda: Insects > Digestive system > Gut ... | reverse complement strand
ATTGTTATTATAATCACATACGACCGCATTCATACAATGGATACCTGACACCATTTGAGAAGAGGAATTCTTACAGGTAAATATTTCAGCGTAAGTGTTACAAAAAAGCTTGACCAGATCAACTAAACAATGCGTTAGAAATGCGTCAGCGGCGGCATGGAGACTTTATGAAAAAGAAAAAGTGCTTTTTATTTGAAAAGCTTATTAATGAGGGATGGTTTGACAATGAAAAAGAAGCCATGCCATGGATTATGGCAAGAAGAGTACTGGTAGATGACCAGTTAGTTACAAGCGGAAAAGAGAGGATTAATGCGGATGGCGTAATCAGAATACGTGAATACTATAAAAAGAAATATGTGAATAAGGGAGGACTAAAGCTGGAAGGAGCGTTAAAAGATTTTAATTTAAGCGTTACACGCTTGACTGTGGTGCATCTACTGGGGGTTTTACAGATTGCTTAATTTGCAATGGAGCTTCAAAAGTATATGCAGTTGATGCCGGGTTTGGTCAGTTGGCCGGTAAACTTGCAGCAAATTCAAATATTATTAATATGGAGCGTACAAATTTAAGTGATCAAGCACTCTGTAATCTAGAGCCAGTGCCTGAAATTATTACCTTGGATTTATCTTACTTATCGTTAACAAGAGCATTGCCAATATGTATGGAGATATTTAAGGGGCGGCCTGGCATTGTCGTTTGCCTTGTGAAACCCATATATGAAGTGGAGTCTTCGGAAATTCGTCGAAACGGCAGGATAAATGATCCGGATACCTTGCGCAGTCTTCTAGGAAATTTGTGCCACAGATTTTTGGAAATGAATATATCTGTTCTTGCGATAACGAACAGCCCAATAACAGGTAATAATGGAACGCTTGAGTATTTTATTCAAGTAAAGCTAAATGTAGGAGTTGAGGAAACAGTTGATAATGTTGATGTGCAAATTGAAAAGGCTTTAGAGCGTTCTTTTCAGATTACGAAATTTGAAAAGAATAATTACACAGAATGATTATTAGAAACAGCTGGAGACGACTCTGTTTTGTAAGGAAGATTCTCCAATAAATAATCGCGAGCAAGATTCCACGAACTTTAGTTCGGTGTTCACAAAGTAGGAATTTGCCGCGATTTATTTTTATGACCGAAAATTGGGCATTTTGCAAACCTACTTCAAACTATCGCTAAACTCTTTCAAGGTGCATTTTACATCTTCTGGCAATTGGTTATATTCAACATCAGAAATTGCTCCCTCAAGAGTATAAAGATGAACAAGGCATACATTTGGGTAGTGTAGCTTTAGTTTGAAGAAGGCATCTTTACTGCCAGCTTCTTTTAATTCTTCTGCCGTGAAAATACCAATAGACTTTAATTTTCTTTCTAATTCTTTACCGATATTTCTTAAGGAAGTTAATTCAGCCAAAAATTTCACACCCCCATCCAAATGTTAAAGCGGCTTGCAAGAAATGGCAAATCGCTTTTTCTATGATAATTGTACCATAAATCCACACGCACGAGCCAATTAAATCCTAAAATGCGAAGCATTTTTATAAGTCGGTACGTCAGTACCGACATTGTACCATAAATCCACACAATTTTAAAGGAGAAGTTTTATTATGCCAAAATCCAGACAAGAAAAAAACGTAAGTTACGATGAACGTATCGCCTCGGTTATCCATAGGTTCTTGACAAAAGAAATTCAGGAAAGTAAAATAACGAGGATATGTAACGCATGATATTTTACAAAGGGGATTTTTGTTTTGGCACAGAGAATTAAAGCAAGTCATGAAGATATTGTTAGAGAAGCAATCACAAATGGGAGAAAAAGAATATGAAACTTGTTTATAAAGGTTTTTTCAAAGACAACTCTCAACTACCAGTAGGTGTCTTGCCGAAAAACGCAGTCAAATTCAAAGCACCCGATACTTTGTATAAACAAATCGCAGTTTCTGTAATCACTTTTATTCCCGCCTGTTTGTTGGTTGCTTTATTCGTTTTAGGGGCTTATTTATTGCATGGGGATATATCAACCGTTGGTTTCAATGGGTGGGGCTCCATGCTCCCATGCCCAAGGCCAAGAGTTGTTGTAATTTTTTTTTGTGCTATAATATAGTATTGGCTTAAATGGGGCGAGCCTTAGAAAATGTCGCAGGGAGTAAATTTGGTGGAAAAAATTAAAGTGGCTGTAATCGGGGCAGGAGCTTCAGGAATGATGGCAGCGATAAGGGCAGCTTCTTTGGGCTGCTCGGTGACACTATATGAAAGAAAAGCCCGCGTCGGGCAAAAACTTCTTGTGACCGGGAACGGCAAATGCAATTTAAGCAATGCCAAAATGGAAATCAATGAATTTTATACATCAATGCCGGAGCGGGTTGGGAAAATATTGGCTCAATTTTCGGTAAAAGAGACAATCAGCTTTTTCGAAAGCCTTGGCGTGATGATCCGCAACAAAGGCGGCTATCTTTATCCTTATCCAGAGCAAGCAAACGTGGTTCTTGACGCGCTTAGGTTACGGCTTTTGGAATTGGGCGTTTTAGTCGTGTGCGAAACTGAGATAAAAACGCTGGAAAAGAAAAATAATCAGTTTAACGTGGGGAGTGATGTTTTTGATAAAGTAATCATTGCCTGTGGCAGCATGGCTTATGGGAAAAATGACGAAGGCGAAAGCGGATATGAGATGGCCGAGTCGCTTGGCCATCAGGTCGTAAAGCTTGTGCCTGGCCTTTGCAAGCTTAAATGCAAGGAAGAATTTTTAAAAAGTTTAGCCGGAGTCCGCTGCTGGGCAAAATTGACTGTGCTGGTCAACGGAACAATAAAGCAGACGGAAATCGGGGAATTACAATTTACTGCGCAGGCTATTTCCGGGATTCCGGTTTTTCAGCTTTCCCGGACGGCAGCTTATGCTTTGACGCGCGGCGAACGGGCGATTGTGCTGGTCGATTTTTTCCCCGACATGACCGCGGCCGAATACGAAGAATTTTGCTCTAAGCGGCTTACATTATTTGCGGAAAGAACCGTGGCGGAATTTTTGCTGGGGATGGCAAACAAAAAAATTAACCAAGTAATGATATCTTTGCATGGGCTTAAGCAAAATGAAAGAGTAAGCAAGATTGGCAATGACAAAATGAAAGGGCTGCTTGACAGCTACCGCCACCTAAAATTCGAAGTTGCCCGGCCGGATTCTCTTGCAAATGCGCAGGTTTGCGCCGGGGGCGTGGAGCTTGAGGGCCTTAGTGACGATTTAGAGTCGCTTAAAGTGCCGGGCCTTTTTTTTGCCGGGGAAATAATTGATGTTGATGGGCGGTGCGGCGGTTACAATCTCCAATGGGCGTGGTCGAGCGGATATGTTGCCGGGAGCGGGGTGAAAAATCAGGTGAAAAATGATTAGAATAAACCAACTGCGGGTATTAATAAAAAATGACAAGACGGAAAATCCCGCTGAAAAACTAAAAGCCAAAATCAAAAGGCTGCTTAATTTAAAGCCGGGTGCTTCTTTTACATACCAAATCATCAGGCGTTCGGTTGATGCAAGGAAAAAACCGCAACTTTTTTATAGTTATACTGTTGACATAAAGCCTGATTTTGGGGCAAATGAAAAGCAAAGCAAGGCGGAGCTTGAGCATAATCTAATTAAGAAGCTTAAGGTTAAAGCGATTTCAGTTAATGAAGAAGCGAAATACTCTTTTCCTTACCGCGCGGGCAAAACTAAAAGCCGCCCGGTCATCATCGGGGCTGGCCCGGCGGGTCTGTTTTGCGGCTATATGCTGGCGCTTTCCGGCTTTTGCCCGATTATTCTGGAGCGGGGCGAAGCGGTCCGGGAGCGGACGGAAACGATAAACCGCTTCTTTAATGAGGGAATCCTAAACCCCGAATCCAATGTTTTGTTCGGCGAAGGCGGGGCAGGGACTTTTTCGGACGGAAAACTAAGTACGCAGGTTAAAGACCCAAGGGGGATAAAAAAAGCGGTCCTGTCGATTCTTAAAAAAGCCGGGGCCCCGGCGGAAATTCTCTACGAGCAGAAACCGCATCTGGGCACCGATGTGCTAAGAAACATTATTAAGGACATCAGAAAGCAGATTATCCTAAATGGCGGTGAAGTCCGTTTTGGCCAGAAAGTAACCGGGTTTTCTCGTCATGGAAATAAAATAACAGGTGTTATTATTAATGAAAATGAAGAATTAAAAGCGGATTATGTCATCTTGGCCATCGGGCATAGTGCAAGGGACACGTTCCATGCCCTTTACCAAAATGGCGTCAAGATGGAAGCAAAACCTTTTTCGGTCGGCTTAAGGGTTGAGCATCCGCAGGTGTTAATCAATAAAATCCAGCATGGGGTAAATTATCACAAAGTGCTGGGGGCGGCTGATTACAAGCTGGCCAGCAAAACAGCTTATTCGTTTTGTATGTGTCCGGGCGGATTCATCGTTAATGCTTCGACCGAGAAAGGCTTTCTTTCGATCAATGGAATGAGCTATAGTGACCGGGCCGGGGAAAGTGCCAACAGCGCGATTGTGATGGCGGTTAATCCCCATAAGCTTGGCCTAAACCACCCGCTTAGCGGGATTGAGTATCAAAGAAAGCTGGAAGAAAAGGCATACCAAATTGGCAATGGCAAAATTCCCGTTTCATATTTAGGTGATTTTAAAAAAGCGGTCTTGGGGACGGAAGATTTGGCTGTCAGCACGGATAAAAATATTCCCAGCACCAAAGGCGATTTTTGCTTTGCCCCTGTCCATGAAATTCTGGATGATGAAATGAACAAAGCATTTCTTGACGCAATGAATGAATTTGGGCAAAAAATACCCGGCTTTGACGATGACATGACCTTAGTCGCCGGGATTGAAAGCCGGACATCGAGCCCGGTAAGGATTCCTCGTGACGAATTTTTCCGGGCAAATTATGATGGGCTATACCCTTGCGGCGAGGGGGCAGGTTATGCCGGGGGCATTATTTCAGCGACAATGGACGGTGTGCTGGTGGCGGAGGCAGTTGCGAAAGCAGTGGAGCAAATGAATTTATGAAAAAATACGAAAATTTATCAAAATCAGAGTTTTTAGGCTTGCTAAAAGAATTGGAAGCAAGCTATGATGAAGCGAAGAAAAAAGGCTTAAAACTTGATATGTCAAGGGGCAAACCCTCACCGGAGCAGCTTGATCTAAGCAATCGGATGCTGGCAATTGATGAAACTCATACAAGTGATGGGATTGACTGCCGCAATTACGGCGGTTTGGCCGGGATAAAGGAAGCAAGGGTTTTATTTTCTGAATTGCTTTCCGTTCCGTTTGAAAATGTGTTTGTGAGCGGAAATTCCAGCTTGAATTTGATGTACGACATGATTTCTAATTCGGTGACCCATGGCGTAAATGGCTCGCCGCCGTGGTACTTAAGTGAAAAAGTGAAATTTCTTTGCCCAGCTCCGGGTTACGACCGCCATTTTAGGATAACCGGGCATTTTGGAATTGAAATGATTACGATTCCGATGTCTGAAAGCGGCCCGGACATGGCGATAGTCGAAAAATACGTAAATGAGGATAAATCGGTCAAAGGGATTTGGTGCGTGCCAAAATATTCCAATCCGCAAGGCATAAGCTATAGTGATGAGACGGTAAAAAGATTTGCCTGTCTTAAGCCCGCCGCCGAGGATTTCCGCATTTATTGGGATAATGCTTACGCGATCCATCATTTATATGAAGATGAGCAAGATGAAATCCTTGACCTTTTTTCTGAATGCAAGAAAGCAGGTAACCCCGATCTGGTTTATTATTTTTCTTCATTTTCAAAGATTAGTTTTGCCGGAGCTGGCATTTCGGCTCTTTGTGCTTCAAAAGCCAATCTTGATTTTATTAAAGCTTCCATGGGTGCTAAAACGATTGGTGCGGATAAGCTTAATATGCTCCGTCATGTAAAATTTTTCCGCGATCCGGCTTTCATTAAGGCCCATATGGAAAAACACGCTGCCCTTTTAAGGCCCAAATTTGAAATCGTGCTTGATAAATTGGAGCAAGAAGTTGGCGGCCTGGGGATTGGGACATGGCAGAAACCAAAAGGCGGTTATTTTATATCATTTGACGGCATTAATGGGAGCGCAAAGGCGATTATTTCACTATTAAAGGAAGCAGGGGTAACAATGACAAAGGCCGGGGCGGCATATCCTGATGGGCTTGACCCAAACGACAGCAATATCCGGATTGCGCCGTCATTTCCGAGCGTGGAAGATTTGCGCAAGGCGATGGATTTGTTTGTTCTTTGCTTAAAGCTTGTTAGTGTCAGGAAGTTTTTAGAGGAGATGTAAAGCCATGGAAGAAATTAAGCGGTTAAAAAGAGACCTTGTCCACAAAGGGAATGTGATTGATTTTTATGAGGACACAATGCAGATTCCGAATGGGAATATTGCTAAATGGGATTTTATTGACCACCAAGGGGCAGCTGCCGTTATTGCGGTGCGTGATGACGGAAAATTAATCATGGTCCGCCAATACCGTAATGCCCTGGAGCGATATACGTTGGAGATTCCGGCGGGCTGCGTTGATTATAAGGGCGAGCCGACCATTGAAGCGGCGCGGCGTGAGTTGCTTGAAGAGACCGGGTATGCCGCTGATTCTTTCGAATTATTGATTTCTATTTATACCACGGTGGCATTTTGCAATGAAAAAATTGATATTTATGTGGCGAGAGGGTTAAAATCTGGCCAGCAGGATTTGGACGAGGACGAGTATATCAATGTAGAGGCTCATGATGTTGACTCGCTTTGCCAAAAGATTTTTGCTTGCGAGATTCAGGATTCAAAGACAGTTGCGGCGATTATGGCGTATCTTGCCCATACTTCGCTCGCAACTCGCACTCCGCGCGTTTGAGAGTGTGCGTCATTGCGGCCTCCGAGCCGCAATCCCATTATGGTGTTTTCGCGTGATTCATACTCCGCGCGTTTGAGAGCTGCCGATTCACCGCCCGACCCGCTTTCGCTCCGAGAGAATCGTTTTGACGTTTTCTCAAGGGTCGGTCTTATGAATCGCACTCTCTATCGCACGGTAAAGTGTTTAGTAATCGCCTGACCCGCTAGGCTTGACTAGATTGTAAAGTACATGAGCAAAAATTTTCTACGCCCTGCCCTTTGAGACAAGAAATCATAAAATGCTCAATTGAGGACCAAATAAAAAAAATCGCGAGCAAGATTCCTGTATATAAAATAGGAATTTGCCGCGATTTATTTTTATGACCGAGAATTGGGCATTTTAGTCTTTGATTTCGAAGTCTCCCGGGCAGGCGTAGAAATTTATTTGCTCATGTACTTTACAAAATAATGAGATTGCGGGTCGGGCGATGAATCGGCAGCTCTCAAACGCGCGGAGTGCAAATCACGCGCGGAGTGCGGGTGAGTGCGTGTGACACGTAAACAGAATAGTGAGATTGCGGAGCAAGTCCGCAATGACATAACGCAGACCAAAACTAATATGGTTGCTGATAGGGATATAAGGATGTACGTATAAAATTTATATTTTCAGAACTTAACTTCAAGTTAAGTTTGTTTCCGAAAAAACAACCTGTATTACATGGAAAAATGAGTTTATAGGAGCTATAATTAATTTATTATAAAATTATTATAGTTGGAGGTTTTATGTATGGATAACGTGGCAGTAGGCAATAAAATTGCCGCTTTGCGTAAGCAAAGCAAACTCACACAAGAGGAATTGGCTGAAAAAGTCGGAATAACCGCACAGGCAATAAGCAAATGGGAAAATGGACATACTTTGCCTGAAACGGCTCTGCTCCCGTTGTTGGCACAGATATTGAATTGCTCGATAGACTCGATGCTTTTGCCATTCGCCGCACAAGACACAGCTTTTCAGGACTTCGCGGATGCCGTAGACGGTAAGAGCAGTGAGTTTGCGTTGCTGCTTTACCAAAAGATGAAAGATAGGTTTAGCTTCACGATAAGCTACAAAAACGAATACAATGTATTTGACGCAGTTTTTAACAGCTGCAGCTCAATATTCAACAATCCAGATAAGGATGATTTTATCATCAGAATGGATATTGAAAACGACAACATCGTTGTAAGGCTCGCTTTGCAGAACTGCTCAAATTATATGCATGTTATCAACGATATGCCGGAATACATAAAGGCGAATTTCAGGTGCAATGATTGCAAAAGCTGTCAATGCAATAAATGTCCTTACACTATGATATACACATTTGAGGGCGTAGACTATAAACAATGCCATTTCATAACTCTCGGACTTAACTCAACTGAGGATGTGAAGCATATATTTGCGTTATTATGCGAGGAACATCGTGCCTAATAAGTATTTTTTGCGTTGTAGCTGTGGCAAGCGTCCTATTTGTCATACACTCCCTGTTTGCCAAAACACTCCTATTGCCACAGGATAGAAAATATATCCCTATCAACAATCATATTAGTCAGAGAGTGCGATTTAAACATTTTATCGCACTCTCTATCGCAAGGTAAAGTGTTTAGTAATCGCCTGACCCGCTAGGCTTGGCTAGATTGTAAAGTACATGAGCAAAAAATTTCTATGCCCTGCCCTTTGAGACAAGAAAATCATAGTGTGGAAATTAAAATTTCCACTTTTTATAAAAAACTTTAGTTTTTTGCAGTTTCACAAGCTACGCTTGTGAAATGCAAGAGGTGTAAAATGCTCAATTGAGGAGCAAATTATGGCCGAAAATTGGGCATTTTAGTCCTTTGATTTCGAAGTCTCCCGGGCAGGCGTAGAAATTTATTTACTCATGTACTGTACTAAAATAATGAAAGCGGGTCGGGCCCAGATTGCAGCTCGGAGGCCGCAATGACGCAGGCCAAAAGCGAGCCGGGCAAAAAAGAGAATTACTTGAACAAGCCAGCATATAATGTTACAGCTAGGAGAATGCGATGGCAAGAAGAGAAACCGAACGTTATCTTAAATGGCTTTTAACATTTGCTGGCAGCTTCATTGCTGGCATTTTAATTATGAATATCGCCAAAACCTATTTCCTAAGTGATGGCGGAATCCTAAACTCCAGCACCCTAAGCCGGATCAAATACCTTAATGTTGACGGCACAATGCTGCTGCGCTACACCCTTTTTGAAAGACTAAAAACCGCCTTTATCTTAATTATTTTTTCCACCACCTTTATCGGCATTATCGCGTCATACCTGTTTGTTGCCTGGCAGGGAGTCTTAACCGGAATGTTCCTGACGGCCGCGGTAATCCGCTATGGCTTTAAAGGAATCCTGCTTTTTTTTGCCGGAGTATTCCCCCAGCAGCTTTTGCTGGTCCCGGCATGGATAATGCTTCTAAACTGGGGCTGCCAGCTGTGCATGAGATTTTACTTCCCCAACCGGGTTACGGAAAAGGCCCCAACCCAAAAGCATTACCTGTTAAGGAAAGGGGCTATTTTATTATGGATTTTTGGAGTTGTCATAATTGGCAGTATTTTGGAAAGTTATGTAAACCCAATCATCCTGACCGAATTATTAAAAATATTTTAGCCAGCCTATATCTTGTGTAATTTTTTATAAAAATTACGAGATATTGTATCTGGAAAAAAATGACTGAAAATAGCTTAAAATAAAGGAAATTAGTGTTTGCATTTCTTGCCGATTGCGATTATAATAAAACTTACCAGCCGGAAACCAGGGAGATTTTTAAAGATATGGAACAAGTAATCAACTCATTCATTTCTTATTTACATAATACTAAGAAAACTTCTGATAATACAGCAATGTCTTATCGCCGTGACCTTAATAAAGTGAATCTTTATATGAGACAGCAAGGAATTGCCAATGTTTCCGATATTACCGTGACCAATCTTAATTCATATATTTTATTCCTTGAAAAAAATAAGTTTTCCGCCGCCACAATTTCCCGGAACATATCTTCCATCAAAGCTTTTTATTATTATATGATGAAAGAGGGAATGATTGCGGTTGACGTTTCAGATGTTTTAAAAGCCCCCCGGATTGAAAGGAAAGCTCCCGATGTTTTATCGACATCAGAGGTAATCCGTTTATTAGAGCAGCCGGCCGGGGCGACGCCTAAAGAGCTTCGCGATAAAGCAATGCTGGAACTGCTTTATGCGACAGGTATCAGGGTGACGGAGCTGGTTTCACTTAAAATGACAGACCTAAATTTACAGATGGGTTATATTATTTGCTCTTACGGAAGCAAAAGCACCGGAAAAGAGCGGATTATCCCTTTTGGCAGCGCGGCAAGGACAGCGATTCTCAAATACTTAAGCGGCGGCAGAGAGCAGATGATTGAAAATCCCGAAAACGAAATTTTATTTGTTAATTGCCAAGGCCAGCCCATGAGCAGGCAAGGATTTTGGAAGCTGATCAAATTTTATGCCAAAAAAGCCGGAATCAGCGCGGATATCACTCCCCATACGCTAAGGCATTCTTTTGCCGCGCATTTAATCGAAAATGGGGCGGATTTACAGATTGTGCAGGAAATGCTTGGCCATTCTGATATCTCAACAACGCAGATTTACGCCAATATGCAACATAACCGGATGCGTGATATGTATGCCAAGGCCCATCCAAGACGCTGAAAAGATTGAAAGTATCCAGACTTTGCAACGAGCATGGATAAATTAATGATACACGCCGTGGCTTTTCTGCCACATCTTTACAATCAAAACTAAAAAACAAGCTTATTCTAGCCCGCAAGATTTATTCGTAATCCGCAATATCATAAATCAATCTTTCCGTATCAGCCCAGCCTAAGCATGGGTCGGTGATTGAGCGGCCGTAAGTCCCCTCGCCTATTTTCTGGGCCCCTTCTTCAAGATAGCTTTCAACCATTACCCCTTTGATTAATTGATGGATATCAGGGCTAAGCTTGCGGCTGTGCATAACTTCCTTGACAATCCGGATTTGCTCTTTGTATTGCTTGTTGGAATTATTGTGGTTTGAGTCGATAATGCAAGCCGGGTTTGCCAAATTTCTTTCATTGTATAAACTAAGAAGCAAGTGCAAATCTTCATAATGGTAGTTGGGAATGCTTTGGCCAAGGTTGTTGACCGCTCCGCGCAGGACAGTATGTGCCAAAGGATTTCCGGTCGTGTTAACTTCCCAGCCGCGATAAACAAAGGAATGGCTCTGCTGGGCGGCATGGACCGAATTGAGCATGACAGTAAAGTCGCCGCTGGTGGGGTTTTTCATTCCGGCGGGGACGTCAAAACCGCTGACCGTCAAGCGGTGCTGCTGGTCTTCAACCGAACGCGCCCCGATTGCCACATATGAAAGGATATCCGAGACATAACGCCAGTTTTCCGGATAAAGCATTTCATCAGCGGCCGTCAGCCCGGTTTCCCTGATGGCGCGAATGTGCATTTCCCGCATGGCAATCAGCCCGGCAAGGAAGTCCGGCTTTTTTTCGGGGTCGGGCTGGTGGCTGATTCCTTTGTAGCCCTCGCCTGTTGTCCGGGGCTTGTTGGTATAAATCCGGGGGATAAGGATTAATTTGTCTTTTACTTTGTCATTTATCGAAGCAAGGCGGCGGATATACTCGCAGACTGGTTCTTCGTTATCGGCGGAACATGGGCCGATAATAACGAGAAACTTTTTGCTCTCGCCAGTAATTACTTTTTTTATTTCTTCATCACGCGCTTCTTTTATGCGGGTAAGCTCAACCGGAATGGGGTATTCGACCCGGATAATGTCGGGGGTGGGGAGTTTTTTTATAAAATCAAATGACATGGTTCTTTGTCTCCAATCTTTCCAATCTTAATTAATGCCTGGGGGCAGAAAATAACCATCAATATTATATTGTGCCAGCTTAATCATGTCAAGGTTTGCCTTAGCTTTTGAAATCATGTATAATATACCACGTGGACGATTTATACAAAGTAAAAAAATATGCGGGCGGAAAAGAGATCACGGTTTCGGTGCCCGGCTCAAAAAGCATTACCAACCGGGCCTTGCTGCTGGCGGCCATTTCCGCCAAACGCTGCCTATTAAAAGGAGTGCTGTTTAGTGATGATACCTTGGCAATGCTTGATTGCCTGAAAGCGCTTGGTTTTAAGCTTCTTATTAATGAAGAGAAAAAAGAAGTAACCGTTTTTGGCTTGGCGGGGCAAATTCCTGTCCGTAAAGCCACGATAAATGTACGGAGTGCCGGAACAGCGGCCCGGTTTCTGGTGGTTTTTCTTAGCCTTAGCGGCGGCGAATATATTATTGAAGCGTCCAAGCAGATGAAAAAACGGCCGATGGCGCAAGCCATTGAAATCTTACGTTCGCTGGGCGTAGAAATAAAATGCCTCGGAAAAGAAGGTTTTTTTCCCCTTAAGATTACTTCGGAACTAGGAAAACAGGCTGTCCCCTCATTAATTTCCGTTGACACAAACATAAGCAGCCAATTTGCCAGCGCGTTTTTACTCACCGGAGCGATTATGAAGACAGGGCTTAGGCTTTTGCTGACAGGTGAACGGAGCGATGGCGCATATATTAACCTGACTCTTAAAATGATGGCGGATTTTGGAATTGAAACTAAAAAAGACGGAAACAGATATGATGTTAGCCAAACTAAAGAATTTGGCATTAATGAATACCAGATTGAGCCGGATCTTTCGGCAGCTTGTTATTTTTACGCGCTTGCCCCGCTGTTAAGGGTTAATGTCCTGGTGAAAAATGTCTTCCTTAATACTTTGCAGGGCGATTTGAAATTTTTATTCTTATTGGAAAAAATTGGCTGCAATTTAGAAGAAACCAAAGCGGGAATCTGGGTAAGGGGAAGGCATTTAAGCAAATACCCCGGCATGATAATCGATATGCAGGATTTTTCTGACCAAGTCCTGACATACGCGGCAATTGCACCGTTTGCTTTTACAGAAACGAAAATTACCAACGTAGCGCATATCCGTAAGCAAGAGTCAGATCGGCTTTTGGCCGCTTGGCAAGAACTTACGCGGTTGGGGGTAACCTGTCATTTAATCGAAAATGAAAGCGGGATTTTAATCAAACCGCTGGCAGAAGAGCTTGAAAAAAACTTTTTAATCGAAACATACGAAGACCACCGCATGGCAATGGCTTTTACGCTGATTGGACTGAAAACTGGCAAAATTACCATCAAAAACCCGGCTTGCTCGGCAAAAACCTTTGCTGATTATTTTGCGATTATTGATGAGTTAACTAGATAAATGGGATGAGATTATGAGCTACGCTCAAGTCGCCAGCTTTGGAGGATAATTGGAAAAATATGGAAAAAATTGAAACTTACGAACGCGAAGAACGCGCCATTTTAGTGGGCGTAAATACAGGGGCTGAGCCTGATTTCGATGCTTGCATGGAAGAACTGGAAAAACTTGCCGAAGCAAGCCAGATGGAAGTGGTGGGCGTTTTGACCCAAAATATGCCCGAAAAGCACCGCTCATTATATGTGGGAACAGGAAAAGCCGAAGAAATCCGGGAAGCGGCCAAGGCTCTTAATGCGGACATCATCGTTTTTTATGATTCTTTATCCCCGACCCAATTACGCAATCTGCAAAAAGAAATTGAATGCCCGGTGATGGACAGGACCGCGCTTATTTTGGATATCTTTGAAAAAAGGGCGGAAAGCAGCGAGGCAAAATTGCAGGTTGAAGCCGCCAAACTCCAGTACCTGCTGCCGCGCCTTGTCGGAATGCACGAAGCCCTAACCAGACAGGCCGGAACAAGCGGAAGCAAGTCAAGCCGGGGATTGGGTGAAAAGAAGTTAGAGCTTGACAAGCGGAAAATTAACCACCGCCTTGACGAACTGCGCCGGGAGCTAAAGGAAGTGGCGGCCGGGCGTTTGGTGAAGCGGAAAAAGCGCATGGAATCACGGCTTCCGCTCGTCTCGCTGGTTGGCTATACCAACGCCGGGAAATCAACGCTCCTTAACGCAATGGTTGATACGTATATGGAAGATGACGAGAAAAAAGTTTTGGAAAAAGATATGCTTTTTGCAACCCTTGACACGACGGTCAGGCGGATTGATAATGGCAGTAGCCCGGTTTTCCTGCTTTCTGATACGGTTGGCTTTATTCACAATTTGCCCCATAGCTTGATTAAGGCTTTCCATTCAACACTTGAAGAAGTAAAAGAAGCCGACCTTTTACTCCATGTCATTGATTTTGCGGACGACCAGCACCAAGCCCATATTAAAGACACGCTGGCGACCCTTACGGAGCTGGGGGCTGCCCATATCCCGATGATTTATGTCTATAATAAAGCGGATAAGTGCATGGAAGATATACCGTTCAAAATGGACGAAAACCGGATTTATATTTCCGCCAGCAAGCAGATTGGCATTGAGGAGCTGACCGAAATGATTATTGACATAGTTTTTGCCGATTATCAGGAAATGGACGTGCTTATTCCCTATCAAGATGGTGCTGTTACGTCATATTTTATAGAAAATGCCGAAATAAAAAAGCTTCAGTATTTTGAAGAGGGGGCTGCCATGACCGTCAGATGCCATGTGGCGGACCGGGACAAATACAAGAAGTATATGAGGGATGAGGCTGGGGATAGCGATCTGCAGCCGTTGTCATTGCTGCCCCCGCGCCGCAATCCCTAGGTATAAAACATGAGGCTTAATAAATTCATCGCCGCAGCGGGGACTTGCTCCCGGCGTGACGCAGACAAATTAATCAAAGCAGGAAAAGTAACGGTAAACGAAATAGCCGCGGTCATGGGAATGGAGATCAGCCCAAGCGATGTTGTTACTGTCGGCGGCAAAAAACTTAGCCAGCAAGAAGAAAAAATCGTCTTGGCGTTTTACAAACCGATTGGCGTAACCTGCACCGAAAAAGACCGCTTTGCCAAAAAAATAGTTAAAGATGTTTTACATTACCCGGTCCGCTTAACTTATTCCGGCCGCCTTGACAAGGATTCTGAAGGCCTTTTACTTATGACGAATGACGGGGACTTAATCAGCAAGATGATGGGCGGCGCGGAAGGAAATGAAAAAGAATATGAGGTTAAAGTAGATAAAGAAATAACAGCTGATATGATAGCGAAATTATCCGGCGGAATTTATCTTCCGGAATTAAAAATAAAAACAAAACCCTGCCGGATTAAGCAATTGGGAAAGTATACTTTTACAATTATTTTGACCCAAGGAGTCAATAGACAGATAAGAAGAATGTGCGAAGTTTGCGGATACCGGGTCAAAAAACTAAAAAGGACACGGATTATCAATATTGGACTTGCAAATTTAAAACCCGGTGAACACCGCCGGATTTTGCATGACGAACTTAAGGCCTTATACCAAAGCGTGGGCATGGGGCATAATTTGGCGGGAAAAGTCAGTTTATGTCAACCACAACATATAGTTAAATAACAAGTGTTATTTAAAACACCATGCCATTCCGGTGTAAACACTTGTGTCATTGCGGCCCCCAAGCCGCATATTTCCCTTGAAATGTACTTGTGTAAACATTGTGTCATTGCGGCCCTGCGCCGCAATCCCCCTTGAAAGTACTTGTATAAACACTTTAGAGAGGTACAGATGGAAAACTCCCCCACAATCGCCCGGATTAAAGAACTGACCGAAACTTTATCAGCGGCAGCGCGGGCTTATTACGCCGAAGACCGGGAAATAATGAGCAATTACGAATATGATAAATTATATGATGAGCTTAGCTTGCTTGAAAAAGAAACAGGCTTTAGCTTGTCAAACAGCCCGACACAATATGTAGGTTATGAAGCCGTTTTAGAGCTTCCCAAAGAACGCCATGAAAAACCGATGCTTTCCCTTGGCAAAACCAAAAATCGTGAAGAGCTTAAAGATTGGCTTAAAGACAAGCAAGGAATTTTATCATGGAAATTGGACGGTTTGACGGTTGTCCTTACCTACAATGACGGAAAACTTGCAAAAGCTGTCACCAGAGGGAACGGCGAAATCGGCGAGGTGGTGACAGGCAATGCGCGGGCCTTTCTTGATTTGCCATTGACCATCCCGTTTAAGCAAGAATTGGTTTTAAGGGGCGAAGCGGTAATCACCTACAGCGATTTTACCCAAATAAATGAAGCACTTCCAGAAACCGAAGAGCTTTACAAAAATCCGCGCAATCTTTCAAGCGGTTCAGTCAGGCAGCTCAATAATAAAGTAACCGCGGCCAGAATGGTCAGGTTTTTTGCCTTTGCCATTGTCAAAGCGGCCGGAAAAGAGTTTGCTTTCCGCAAAGAACAGATGTCATTTTTAAAAGCGCAAGGTTTTTTAGTTGTTGATTTTACCCTGGTTGATGAAAATAACCTTAACTTAATAATCGGGCAATATGAGGAAAAGGTTAAGAGTAGTGATATCCCCTCTGATGGCCTGGTGATTAGCTATGATGATATCGCTTATGGTGAAAGCCTTGGCGCGACCGCAAAATTCCCCCGCGATTCGATGGCATTTAAGTGGGAAGATGAGATCCGCGAAACAACCCTGCTCGAAATTGAATGGAGCCCGAGCCGGACAGGCCTTATTAACCCGGTTGCGATTTTTGCCCCGGTTGAGTTAGAGGGGACGACCATAAGCCGCGCATCAGTCCACAATATCAGCATCCTTAAGAACCTAAAGCTTGGCATTGGCGACCGGATCAGCGTTTATAAAGCAAATATGATTATTCCTCAAATTGCCGAAAACCTGACTTGCTCTGACTCGGTCATAGTCCCGGCTAAATGCCCGGCTTGCGGAAAAGAAACGAAAATCCATAGCGTAAGTGATGTTAAATCCCTTTATTGCTTTAACCCTGATTGCGGGGTCAAAAAAATAAAATCATTTACCTTGCTGGTCAGCCGGAACGCCCTAAACATCGCCGGAATGAGTGAAGCGACTTTAGAAAAATTTATCGGCAAGGGCTTTATCCGCACTTATGCTGATTTATTCCATTTGGAAAATTACCGTCAGGATATCATCACGATGGAGGGCTTCGGCGAAAAATCTTATCAAAATCTCATCAAAAGCATTGATATTGCCAGAAAGACGACCTTGCCCCGCGTGATTTACGGCTTGGGCATCCTAAACATCGGCGCGGCGAACGCGAAAATGTTATGCCGTGAGTTTGATGATGATATTGAAAGGCTTCGGAATGCGACAATCGAAGAGCTTAGCGGTATCGAGGGAATCGGTGAAGTGATTGCCGCTTCATTATATGATTATTTCCGGGCCGGAAAGAATAGCGAAGAGCTTGACAAGCTCCTTAACGAACTTTACATTGAAACGGCGAAAACTGAAACCACCGCCAGGAATCTTGACGGCCTAAGTTTTGTCATTACCGGAAGCCTTAATAATTTTACCCGCCATGAACTAAAGGAAGAAATAGAAAAGCGGGGCGGAAAAGTGACCGGATCGGTAAGTTCAAAAACCAAAGCCTTAATAAATAATGACAATGCCTCGAACTCGTCAAAGAACAAGACCGCCAAGGAATTGGGGATTCCGGTGGTGACCGAGGACGAATTTGCCGGGGAGTATCTGGGGTAGGGGGATAATTCGGTTCGTAAGTTTGACTTCAAACGAAAAACCATAGTAAAACGGAGAGCAACCATGCCAATCAAAATTCAAAGCCAATTACCAGCCAAGGAAATCCTTGAAAACGAAAACATCTTCGTGATGGACGAACTAAGGGCAATATCGCAAGATATCCGCCCGCTGCAAATCTGCATCCTTAATTTGATGCCAATCAAACAAGACACCGAACTGCAATTACTGCGCGGATTATCCAATACCCCGCTCCAAATAGACGTAACTTTTATGAAAATCGACAGCCACGTTTCCCTTAATACGGACAGCAGCCACCTGAATAAGTTTTATGATAACTTTGAAAATTTAAAACAGCAAAAATTTGACGGCTTGATTATCACCGGGGCCCCGATTGAACATCTGCCCTTTGAAGAGGTTGATTATTGGGCAGAATTATGTGAAATAATGGAATGGTCAAAGCGTAATGTCACCTCAACCTTTCATATCTGCTGGGGTGCCCAGGCCGCCCTTTATTATCATTATGGCATTGGAAAAAAATCCCTGCCGGAAAAATTGTTCGGTGTTTATGAACATACAATCATTAACCGGAAAATACCGCTTGTCCGCGGCTTTGATGATGTTTTCATGATTCCGCATAGCCGCCATACCGCCAGCGACGAAGAAGCAATTCATAAAAATGGCAGGCTTAAGGTGCTGGCTAAATCAAAAGAAGCGGGCATTTTCCTGTGTGAAGCCGATGAAGGCAAGCAGATTTTTGTGTTCGGCCACCCGGAATATGACCGCCTGACCCTTCATAATGAATACGTCCGCGATATTGGGAAAGGCTTGGCAATAAAAATGCCCCTTAATTACTACCCTGACAATGACATGGCGAAAAAGCCGCATTTGCAATGGCGTTCACACAGCATTAATTTTTACAGCAACTGGGTCAATTATTATGTTTACCAGCAAACGCCGTATGAGCTGTAGGAGCAATCAAGCAATTAAGATGGGCGTAAAAAACTATTTAACTGTCAGCCCGAATATGTTATAATTAAGTTGGCAGGAATCAGAGGATAGGAGAATGACAGAAAATTGGGCAAAATTGAAATGAGCGAAGCAGCAGCAAGTTCACTACAGATAACCGACAAAGCTCCGCAGTTAGATGACACGAGCAAAGAGATTTTATCGAATAAAGAGTTCCTTGCCATATTGCTTAAGCATACCGCCAAAGAATTTAAGGATATGTCATATCAGGAAATTGCCGATTGCATAGAAGCTGATAAAATCAGCAATGTGACAGAAGTTGCGCCGGGCAGGACTAACCAAAACCGGATTGAGGGGCTGAATCCTGAATTTAAAGCACTAAATGAAATGATGTCGCGGTTCGATGTATATTTTAAGGTCATTAACCCGAAACTTTCTAATGAGGAAGTTGCTTGTTATATTTACGTTGATGTAGAGGCACAGGGAAACTATAGGCCGGGATATCCGATCGAAAAGCGCGGCATATACTATATGTCAAGGATGATTGGCTCACAAATAGCGGCCCCGACAGCAAAGACTGACTACACCGTTTTGGCGAAAGTCTATAATATCTTTATCTGCCGGGAAAATGTGCCGAAAGATTTACGCAACACAATTTCCCAATATGAGCTAGTTAACACTTGGAACAGCAAGGACATAGAGACTCAACCGGGTGACAATGATTTAATGACGATGGTCATAATCAGGCTGGGTGATCCGGACGATGACAATACCGAAGAAATAATCCGGATTATGAACGCCTTGTTTTATCCGCGGACGAAGAAATCATATAAAGTATTGGAAAACCACGTTAAATATAGCAAGTCACTAAGCCAGGAGGTAAAGAAGATGTCAGGATTAGGCGAAATGGTTTTTATGGAAGGCATAGAAGAGGGTATAGAAAAGGGCATAGAAAAGGGCGTAGTAAAAGGCAAAGCCGAAATTATCTTGAATATGTATGAAGCTGGCTATCCGGTTGAGGAAATAGCAAAAATAGCGAAGATTACTAAGGAAAGCGTTGAAAAAATCCTTGCATATCAGGAAGTGCTAGTGTGAAGATTAAAATTTCCACTTTCTAAAAAACTAAAGTGTTAAAAACTTTAGTTTTTTGGGTTTAAGTTTGATAATCGTAATCTTTCGCCAATACTTCCGCCCAGCTTTTTTTACCCTTGTTCCCGTCTTGGAACAGGGTCATTTTTTTGACCACACCAGTCAACAAAAAAGCTATTGCATTTCCGCCAAAATTATATTAAACTAACAATGAGAATTAACCTTTACGATGGCTCGCCAATTATGGATATGATATATAGAAAGGAATCACCCATGAAACGAAATATATTCACGAAATCAGCACTCCATACTCGCGAAAGCTTATTAACCAAACCCGCCCATGCCAAGGCATTTGCCAAAGCAATCGCCTTACTGCTGGTCTTTGCCTTGATTCTAAAGCCGTTCCCTTTGGCGGCAACAGAACTTATGAGTTTAGACAATATGGAAAATCTTTCCAAAGAAAATCTTTCCATCAACAACCTTTCCATTGACAACATGGAAAACCTTTCCATCGAAAATAATCCCAAAGAAGATTCCACTTCCTTGGAAAACAATTCCATCGAAGACGAAGACCCCAACCAATCCGGCAACACCGACTTCGAAATCACAAAAATTACAGAGCTTAGCGGGGACATCTCATTATTCGCATTATGCCCCGACTGCGGGGAAGACCCTTGCGTATGTATAGTAAACATAGTAATTTGCCTTGACTGCGGCCAAGACCCTTGCGAATGCCCGCTTGTCATTGACTTTGACAATCTAGTTCCTGGTCATAGTGATTATAATGTTGATTATGCTAATAATACTATCACCGTCTTTGGCACTTCGTCTGTTGTCCTCAAAGGTGGTTATTGGATGGGCTCGGTCGTTATTCAAGAGTCCTTGGACATCACCATTTTGGATAATACAAAGATTATGCGCAATGAGGGCGCCGGGATGGCTCTTGTAGTTCCAGATGGTGCAACAATCCATGGCGAGGGCAGCGAGATTTGGATAAATGGATTCAGCCATGGCATTTTTGCCGCTGGCGATGTGACGCTTTCCGGTGAATTCGGCAACATTAACGCCGGAAGCATAGGGCAATCTGGCAATAGTGTTGCCATCTTGGGTGATAATATTACCATCACAGCCACGATTGGCGGGATAGAGGCCTTAGAGGGGTTGGCGGCCGGGGAAGGAATACGGGCTGGGGGGAACGCAAGGATTACCGATACTGCCCGGATTGGCTTTATAGGGGGCGGAGATGTCGTTGATTCTATGCTCGGTATTTCCTATGGCAATGGGATTCATGCAAATGGCAATGTTATTATCGATGGGGTGATAAATAAAATTGAAGCCCATACTGCCATCCGGTGTGATAATGCTGTTATTGGCCAAGATGGCAATATCTCGTTAATTAAAGGGACAGTTGGCATTTATGCAAATGTGGGTATAATAATAAACGGAAATATAGATTATGTTTCCGCGAGCGTTGGAATACAACAAAATTCTAACCGAGAATTTGACATTATTTCAATATCTGGCCGGATTGGCGGAATAAATGCTGTCAATTCAGCCATTTCAGGAGTTGGGACGGTTGATATAAATGGGACGGTCGGCAATATTATTGGCAACCCAGCCATTATCTCCATTATCTCTGATATCATCATTTCTGGCTCGGTGGGTAATATTAAAGCTTCCGACTTTGATTCTTTCGCAAATGCTATCTATGCGCCTTATGGCTCTATATCAATTGAAATTGACGGATCAGTCGGCAATATCGATGTTGGCCTTGGCATATGCCTGCAAGCGGGCGAAAATATATATATTTCCGGCACGGTGGGGCAAATCTCCGGAACGTCATTAGAATACACAGGTCATTATATCCCGACCGCCATTCTGGCCGACAGCTTTACAATCGCAAACAATAGTGTCGTTTACGCGACAGGCGTATCTACATCTGATGGTTTTAATCAAGTCCCCCTTAATCCCACCCATAATTCACAGGGCATATTATTCACCGGGGGAAAAGATTTCCCAAGCGGCAGGGTTTACGGCGATGTCACATTAAGGCGCAATTTGGTTCTTCAACGCCACCAGTCTTTGTCTGTGCCAAGCGGCAATAGCCTTACGATTCCACAAAGCATTATCCTTACGAATAACGGGACGCTTAATAACAGCGGGACGATTCTTAACCATGGCACGATTGACAGCCGGGTAGATGGCGTTAGGGGAAGCGGTGTTTTAGTCGGCGGAGCGGTGCGGTATCGGTCGAATACGCCGCCCCAAAGCGTACCGCCAGCGAGTGTGACAGAAAAGCCAGAGCCTGCCCCCGCGAAATCTTTCTATACTGTGAATGCTACTTATTTAAATGAAAGAAGCGGACCGGGGACTGGTTTCCCACTAGTCGGCAGATTGGCAAGAGGGACGGTTGTTGAGATAATTGAGTTTAGCCCTGATGGCGAGTGGGTGCTTGCCCATACCGGAACGTGGCTGTCAGTTAATTACCTTAACCATCTTAGCGGGCCGGTCCGGCCTTTAGAAACAGAAGCAAGCCAAGAGCGGGTGACGGCATATGCTGTTAATATAAGCCCGGCCTCGCGCCTGTTTGTCCGGAACGCGCCGGGCATGAATGGGCGGATAGTCGGCACTTTACGCGCCGGGGACATCGTCAGGGTGACCGGATTAAGCAATGGCTGGGCGGCGATTAATTATACTAGTGGTATACCGACCGCGTATGTGGCGGCGCGGTATTTGCAGGAGATTGACCAAAGGTGACAATATGATTCCCCTAAAATTAGAAACCCTATTAGAAGGCCGCATAGTCGAAAATGACCGCGTGGAATACAAACGTGGCTGGAATCCATCTGAGATTATTACCACCATTTGTGCATATGCTAATGATTTTTCGAATACGAATGGCGGTTATGTCGTCATTGGCATAGAAGAGAAGAATGGCCGCCCTATTTTACCACCCATCGGAGTTGATGAAAATGAATTAGATAAAATCCAGCAAGAGTTATTTAGGTTTTGCAATTTCATTGAACCACGCTATATTCCGAAATCTGAGATAATACGTTATCAGGAAAAATGCTTATTATATCTTTGGTGTTCAGGTGGCGATGCCGGCCCATATTCAGCTCCCGAAGATATTTATGCAAAAACCAAATCAAATAAAGTGTTTTGGATTAAGCCGTCATCAGTAAAAACTATTGCCAGACGAGATGATCTTAACGAACTTTTTATGAAATTTACTTCAGTGCCATTAGATGACCGTGTCAATCGTGAAGCGAAAATCACTGATATTCGCCGAGCTTATCTTGAGGATTATCTAGTTGAGAGCAACAGCTCACTTGCCAGTGAAATTGACAAGAGGCCTCTAGGCGACATTCTTACGGCCCTTGAAGTAGCGAATGTAACCGATACAGGATACGATATCCGAAACATTGGCTTACTTATGTTTTCGGACAAGCCAGAAAAATTCCATCCATGCTCACAAATTGAACTGATACGGTTTAACTCGCCAGAAGCCGAAGGATCTGATGATTTTGTTGAAAAGATATTCAAAGGGCCGATACATAAGCAGGTACGCGACGCTCTTTCGTATATTAAGACAAACGTAATCGAAGAAAAAGTAGTAAAGCATCGTGACCGTGCTGAAGCAGACCGATTTTTCAATTATCCATATGACGCATTGGAAGAAGTTTTGGTAAATGCAGTTTTTCATAAATCCTATAGTATTTACGAGCCGGTCGAAATTCGCATTTACTTAAATCGTATCATGGTCATCAATCATCCCGGCCCGGAGAAGCACATTGATATGGTAAAGTTTAGTAATGGACTTGCTGTTTCAAGACGTTACCGCAATCGGCGCATAGGTGAATTTTTTAAGGAAATAGATTTATCAGAAAAGAAATCAACAGGCGTTACAAAGATTTTGCGAGCTTTAAAAATTAACGGTTCACCGACTCCGGAGTTTGAAACAGATGAAGACCGTCATTATTTCATAGCAACGATTTATGCACATGAGGCGTTTAATGTCAGTAAGGAAATAGATGATGATATAAATGGCGGTATAAATGGCGGTATAAATGGCGGTATAAATGGCGGTATAAATGGCGGTATAAATGGCGGTATAAATGGCGGTATAAATCGGCACAAGTTAATTATCGGTCTGCTGGAGAAAAACCCCAGTATGTCAAAGAAGCAACTGGCAGAAGCAACAGGTTTGTCCTCAAGAACAATTGAGCGTGAGACAAAAGCATTGAAGCAGGATGGCATTCTATTAAGAATTGGGTCTAATAAAACCGGGTCCTGGAAAATAATAGAAAAATAATTATTTACCATCCTTTGCGCCACCCTCCCCCTCAAGCGTTTCATGCGGGGCTAAAGAAGCTTCCTCAAGCACGAGTTCATCATCACGGTATTTTTTCGCGTCAACGAGGTATTTTTTGGTGGCAAAAATGCCGATAATAGCGATAACGCCAAGCAGGATATTGAAGTTGCCCTCGCCGTGGACGACCATCTGCCGGGCGATGACGAATAAAAGGACGTCAAGGACGGTTTCGGGTGTATGTTTGATCAGCATTTTGGTGAACTCAATGCCGATGACCAAGTTAAAGACCAAAGTGAGGACGCTTTCAAACTCCATGTTCATAATCGCGATGTCCACATCGATTAGGACAAGGAAAACGTCAACGAGCTTGATGGTGATGACTGCCAGCAGCAAAAATGCAATTGCCACTTCGAAGAATTTTGAGTATTTTTCGAGTAAGCCGATTAAAATTGTGCCTTTGTCTTTGATATTTTTCATAATTGCTCCTTGATTTGGTTTGCTGATGAGGGGAGATTGTGGTATCATTAATAGTATAGCAGATAAATGCTTAAGTTGAAAGCCTTTATTTTGCCAAACATATAAAAAAGGAGAAAAATGAAACCAAAAGCAAATTTCCCCCCAAATCCTAAAATCTTTAGCCCTAACGCCAGTGCTAACGCAGGGGCTAACGCCAGTGCTAACGCAGGCCCTAACGCCAGTGCTAACGCTAACGCTGGTGCAGTGCTGGTGAGGCTGGTGCTGACACTGGCTCTGACGCTAACGCTAATGCTGGCATTTACGCTTAACGTCTGGGCCTCCGGCACTCACACGGTCACTTTTTTCCACGGTTACACCCCTAATCCGGGTAATATCGTCATCTCGGTAGCTGACGGCGAGACAGTAGGGACGAGGTTTCCGGCTGACCCGGAGCGAGACGGTTTTTATTTCCACGGCTGGTTATATAATCCGGGTACAGGCATCGAGCCGTTTGATGCTGACACCGTTGTTACTTCCGACATATCGGTCCAAGCGGAGTGGGGTGCTGTGCTTTACGATATATTCTATGACCTTGACGGCGGGACAGTCAACCCATTAACCCCTAACCCAGTCCAGTTTTCGATTTATGGAAGCTTTATGGATCATCAGTCGATTACCTTAAATAACCCGACCAAGCAAAACTTTACCTTTGCCGGCTGGACGGGGACAGGGCTTTCAGAACCAACGATGAGCGTCCATATCCCGGTTGGATCCTTTGGCCATCGGTGGTATACGGCGACATGGACAGCCGCTCCCCCGATGACTTTTGACCTTGATGAACTGTCAGCTGCGCCTGACAATGCTGCCGGCCCAAGCTGGATGATTAGCCTTAATAACATTATCATTACCGAAAACAACGTGCCGATTATCCTGACCGGCGATAGCGGCGGCCGCTCGGTCGTCATTACTTATGCGACAGACATAACCTTGGCGGCCGGGACAAAGATTATGAGCGATTCGACGACTGAACCGGCCCTAAGGCTTAACCACGAAGCAGTTGTAAGGGGTGATGGCAGCGACGTTAACATCTACGGCCATGGAAATCACGCCATCGGCGCAGTAAATGGCGTTACGCTAACCGGGACGTTCGGCGATATTGGCGGCATGGGCCCCAGCGGGAGCGGCATTATAGCTAATAACGGCAATATCACCATCCTGGGCCAGACCGGGAACATTTACGGTGCCTTTAATGGAATTATTACACAATCAGGAGATGTCACCATCGCTGGCAGGACAGAGAGAATACAAGGAACAATTAACGGCATCCGCGCAGGAGCGGGGGATATTACAATCTCCGGGACTACCGGCGCGATTAGCGGCGGAGATTCCGGTGGAGGCCTTGTTGCAACTCTTGGAGTCACTATTTCCGGGACGACGGGGAGCATTTATGGCGGCCTGGGCGGCATTAATTCAGACAGTGGCGGGGTCCTTATCTCTGGGACAACCGGCGCGATAAATGGCGGAACTGACGGCAAAGGCATTGCCGTACGTTCTGGCGATGTCATCATTTCCGGAAACGGCACGACCGGGCAGATCGGGGGGGGGGATGGCGGCATTTATAGCGTGTACGGAGACCTCGTGCTAAAAGACAGCCGCGTTGTTTATGCGTCGTCAGTTTGGACATGGGACTCTTCAATAAGCGGCGAAGTCCCTAGCTTTCCGGCCCCTGGTTCACAAGGGATCTTGCTTAGCCATAACGAATGCACAGTCTACGGCAATGTGACGCTAAAGCACAGCCTAACGATTGGGGAATACCAGACGCTGACCATACCGCAAGGAAGCGTTTTAACGATTCCCAACTGGATTACATTAACGAATAATGGGACGATTATTAATCATGGCGTGATCGAAAGCCGGATCGGCGGTTTTGGTGGAAGCGGCACTTTGATTGGCACACCAGTGCGTTATCGGTCAAATGTGCCAAATACAGCAGCCCAAGCAGAAGTGGCTGAACAGCCAGATCCACCAACGCCAGCCAAGTCTCTATATACAGTCAATGCTACTTTTTTAAATGAAAGAAGCGGGCCGGGGACTCATTTCCCACTAGTCGGCAGATTGGCAAGGGGGACGGTTGTAGAGATAATCGAATTTAGCCCTGATGGCGATTGGGTGCTTGCCCATACCGGGACGTGGCTGTCATTAATGTACCTTAACCATCTTAGCGGCCCTGTCAGGCCATTAGAAACAGAAGCAAGCCCAGGCCGCGTAATGGCATATGCCGTTAATATAAGCCCGGCCTCGCGCCTGTTTGTCCGGAACGCGCCGGGCATGAACGGACGGATAGTCGGCACTTTACGCGCCGGGGACATTGTCAGGGTGACCGGGTTAAGCAATGGCTGGGCGACGATTAATTATACCAGCGGCATACCGACCGCTTATGTGTCGGCGCAGTATTTGCGGCAGAATTAGATTTCAAGATTGCGGCTCGGAGGCCGCAATGACCTTATTTTACGTGCTTGACCCTTTTACGTCATTGCGGGCTTGACCCGCAATCTATAAACCCATAGGAGATTTTATGAAGAAACGATTTTACCCATTATTGGCATTGCTAGCCCTAGCGTTTGCCTTACTAATCCCAAAAGCGGCATACGCCAGTCCGGCACCCATGCCCACTGTGTTTGACCTGACGGCACTGGCGGCTTTGCCGGACGGTTATGTTGGCGAAGGCTTTTTTATCCACGGAGATTCTGGTGCCGGGGGAAATATCATCATGATAGCTACCCCGGACGCAATTCTCCTTGCCGGCGATAGTGGCGGCCGCCCGGTCGTAGTTACGCACGCCAAAGACATTACCCTTTCCCCGGGCACGAAGATTACCAGCGAGGTTAATTATCCTGCGCTAGTCCTGTATGAAGACGCCATTATCCGCGGCCAAGGTGAGGATATTGTTATTGAGTCAAAATTATCCATGAGCGGACTTGAGGCTTTTGGGAATGTGACAATCGATGGAAGCATCGGCAGTATTTCAGCAACAGGCGCAACAGGCGGCACCGGTATTTACGCGGTTAACGATATCATAATCTCCGGCACGGTTTTGGCTATTAGCGGTAATACTGGCATTAGGTCGGCGGCCGGCAATATTATTATCTCCGGAGACGTTGGCAATATTACCGGGACGGATAGAAACGGAATTTTAGCCAATCAAAGCGTTACCATTGAGGGCAGGACGGGGAATATTTCGGGGATAGCGAGTGCAATTGAAGCCTATCTTGGTAATGTCACCATCTTAGGATCAACCGGGGCGATAAGCGGCATTACCATTTTCGACTTAGGCCCTCCTGCCCATGGCATTTGGGCTAATAACGGCAATATCACCATTGGCGGGGAAGTAGAAAGCATTTCCGCTACAATTAACGGCATTTTGGCCATGAACGTCACAATTGGCGGCACGATCGGAAACATTTCCGGCGGTGGCAATGGAATTTGGGCATTGGCGGGGGGGGGTGTTGTCAATTTTTGCGAAGCCTGGTCGGTTAGCGGAACCGAATCGAGCGGAATTACCGGCCGGAACATCACTATTTCGGGTACGACAGGGGCAATTAGCGGCGGCGAAAGAGGGATTGTTACAAGTGGTGGAGCTGCAAGCATTATTACATTCTCCGGAAACGGCCCGGTGGGGCAGATCACAGGCGGAGCAGGCAGTGATCAAACGGGCGGCATTGTGACAGCAGGAAGCCTGATCATAAAAGACAACCTGATGATATATGCGTCATCAGCGGTACTTTCTGATCTTTCTTCATTTGATATATTTTCCCCATTAATTGCCGCCCCCGGTTCACGGGGAATCTTGTTTGAAGATGATAAGGCAACGGTTTATGGCAATGTGACGCTAAGTGAAAATTTGATCATTGCGGAGGGTTATACGCTTAATATACCGGGGACTTCGGTCCTTAACATCCCCAACGGAGTAACACTTTATAATGGCGGCACGGTCAGGAATCACGGCGTGATAGAGAGCTGGACAAACGGTTTCCGCGGATCGGGCAGTTTGATTGGCGGAGCGGTGCGGTATCGGTCAAACGTGGCAAATATAATAGTTACGCAGGAAGTGAGTAAAAAGCCAGAGCCACCAACGCCAGCCAAGTCTTTATATACTGTCAATGCGAATTTTTTAAATGAAAGAAGCGGGCCGGGAACTCATTTCCCGCTGGTCGGCAGATTGGCAAGGGGGACGGTTGTTGAGATAATCGAATTTAGCCCTGATGGCGAGTGGGTGCTTGCCCATACCGGGACATGGCTGGCAGTCATGTACCTTAACCATCTTAGCGGACCTGTCAGGCCTTTGGAAACAGAAGTAAGCCTTGGTCAGGTGACGGCATATGCTGTTAACATAAGCCCGGCTTCGCGCTTGTTTGTCCGGAACGCGCCGGGCATGAATGGCAGGGTTGTCGGCACTTTACGCGCCGGGGACATCGTCAGGGTGACCGGGATAAGCAATGGCTGGGCAGCGATTAATTATACTAGCAGTATACCGACCGCGTATGTGTCGGCCGCTTATTTATGGGAGATTGAGGAGATTGCGGCTCGGAGGCCGCAATGACCCCCTTTTACGTCATTGCGGAATGACCCCCTTTTACGTCATTGCGGAATGACCCCATTTTACGTCATTGCGGGCTTGACCCGCAATCTATAAACTTCATAGGAGAATAACCATGCACATAGGAGTAGATGTCGGCGGAACGAACCTTGTCGCCGGAGTCGTTACCAAAGAGGGCGAAATACTCGCAAAAGCCAAACGCCCGACCATAAATGACAAAGGCGCGAATGCAATCATCGATGACATCAAAACGATTATTGCCGAAGCTTGCGATAAAGCCGGGTTAAGTGAAAGCAAAATCACCTCAATTGGCTTAGGCATTCCCGGCCCGGTTGACAATGACAGCGGAAAAGTGATTTTCTGCGCCAACCTGCCCTTAACTAATGCCTCTCTTGCGGATATGCTCAAGGAAAAATGGAACGTCAAAATCCACTTGCTAAACGATGCTGACGCGGCCGCTTTTGGGGAAGCCTATGCCGGAAGCGCCAAAGGCTGTGCCAATATGGTCATGATTACATTAGGGACCGGCATTGGCGGCGGCATTGTCATCAATGGCAAAATTTTTACCGGCTTTAACCAGATCGGCGGTGAAATCGGGCATATGGCCTTTATCCATGATGGAAAATCATGTAACTGCGGAGCAAAAGGCTGCTGGGAAAAATATGCTTCAGCGAGCGGTCTGATTGCCCTTACGAAAGAGCAGATGGACATCGACCCGGCTAGCACCATGTGGCAAATCGCCCCTGATAAACATTTGGTTGATGGGCAGACGGCCTTTATTGCAAAAGGTGAGGGTGACGCTTCCGGCCAGCTGGTTGTTAATAAATATCTTAATTATCTTGCCAGCGGCCTTAGCAGCATTGTCAATATTTTCCAGCCGGAAATAATCACGATCGGCGGCGGAATCAGCAATGAGGGTGACGCGATGCTGCTGCCCGTCAGGGAAATGGTCGAAAAATCGACGTTCCGGCATCCGGTACGGAATACCGAAATCCGGATTGCTTCACTGGGCAACGATGCCGGGATAATCGGGGCAGCTTTGGCCGGGGTAGTTTGAAAATTAGCTCGTCCGCATAATCCGGTTAAGGACATCACGGCGAAACTCGTCAAGATGGGCATTGATAAAACCATTAAGGTCAGGATTTCTGACCAATGCGGTCATATCCATGCCGTAAGTAAGGGAACTTTTTTCGTCAACCGAATCAGGAGCCAAAAAGGTCGCGTTGCCAACGCGGCGGCCCATTGCGGCTAAGTCATAACGCTTACCGCCTTTTATTTGGGAGGCAAAGACGCTTAAAAGCTCTAACGCAAGCTCCGGATAAGGCGCGGTGTCAAAAATGACTTTTGCCTCGTCATTTAGCCAGTCAAGTCCGCGCCATACCTCAAGGGCATAGACTTTTTCCGGGCGTAGGTTTTCCGGGACAAGCTGGAGTGCTTCCAGTAAACGCATGGCAATAGCGACATGGGTATCGTGCTTGTCGAATAGATTGTGGGTAAATAAGAACTGGGGGCGGCACGCGCAGACAATGGCGGCCATTTCCGCGGTGCATGAAGCATTTGGTTTTTTGACCGCTTTGCTTTCGTAACCTAACTGGAGCATGGCTGAATACCTGCCGATTAAGGCCGCTTTGTTTTGCTCAACGGCGCGGATTGCTTTGATTTCGGCATTGGCTTTACCGCCCGGCGGCGAACCATCACGCAGTGAACCAGACCCATCAGTTACGACCACCGCACCAAACCATTTGCTTTCTGAATTGTAGCATTCAGCAATCGGGCCATAAGCCATGATTTCTACATCGTCTTGGTGGGCGGCGATACAAAGATGGGTTATTCTTTCTAAGGCGGTTTTTTCGTTAGTTCCGCCGGGGATAAAAAGCTGGGCGTTTGGGTTGGTTAGGTTCATAGTAGGTATTATATAGGAGATAAATGAAAAAAACAACTTATCAAGTCATCATCTTATTCCTCATCTTGTGCCTTTTAATAACAGGTGTTATTATTGCCGTGCTGCTTAAGAAAAATAATGAGGGGCAAAACTTAAATCTGGGCCAGCAAGAGGGAAGCGGTGCGTTTGATTTTTTGACCCTTGAGGAAGCGCAGGTAGAGCCAGAACCAGAGCCAGAGCCCGAGCCGCTTTTTTTTATCGCGCTGGGTGATTCAATCCCGGCCGGGTACGGCGTTTCCTTAGAAGAGCGATACCCGGATTTGGTCTTTGAGCGGCTTAGTGAATTAGGCGACGTGAACCGTTACGAGAATTTTAGCGCAACCGGGCTAACAACCGGAATGCTTCTGGAACAGCTTTCTAGCTTGAACGCAGATGAACTTAATGCCATTAATAATGCGCGGATTATTTCCCTTAATATCGGCGGAAACAATATCCTTAAGCCCATGATAAGTTATCTTCCGGATTTCCAGGCCATCACGGACATGATTGCCGATGTTGGCACGATTGCGATTGACGCCATGGGCGTGGCCGGGGAATTTGAGGGGCTGAATGCTGAACTTCAAGGCATATCGGAGAATTTTTCTTTGTCTGACTTACTTAGAATCGGGGAATTTTTGCAAAGGGCAACCTTAATTTTTGGTGATTCAATGGAAATTTTTGCCCGCATGAACGAGCTTAACGCCAATAATCCGCTGGCGGTTTTAGCAGGCCCTTTGCCCGAAGAATTGACCGCCGAGATGGAAGAGGGAATCGCTGATTTTGCGGCCGAGTTTTCAGAAATTATCGCATGGCTTAAGGAGAATGCCCCCAGCGCAACCCTCGTTGTCAACACGCTTTACAACCCAATTCCCGAAGCGGTGCTAGGGTTAGAGCTTGATCTGGCCGGGCAAGCCGGGGCATACACACAGGCAATTAATGAAATTATTTTTGCAGGGCATCATTTTGCAGAGCAAAAAAATTTTACAGAGCAAAAAAATTTTACAGAGCAAAAAAATTTTACAGAGCAAAAAAATTTTACAGAGCAAAATTATGGTTATTTGATCGCTGACGTTGACTTAATCTTTGCTGACATGGAAGCTTTAAGCGAGCTGATGAATTATTATCTTGACCTTGCTAAGATGAATTTAAGCTTTGACATCATTCACCCGAATCCGCTGGGGCATCAGAAAATCGCGGAGCTTGTCCTTAAGGTGCTGGGGGAGTAAATAAGTCGATACTGACGTATCGACTTATAAAAATGCTTCGCATTTTCCCTTAAAAGGATTTACTTGGCTCGTGCGTGTGGTTTGTGGTACAAATATTGAATTGATTTACTTGGCTCGTGCGTGGTATAATAAAGACAATCAAAACCATAAGGAGAATATAATTGCCAGAAATATCATTATTTTATGGAATTAGGGTCACAATGTATTATGATGACCACAATCCACCGCATTTCCATGCAGAATATAATAATAATAAAGCCCTTATTGAGATTTCGAAAGCAAGAATCAGCAAGGGTTTTTTGCCATCCAAACAAATGAAACTTGTTCTTGCATGGTGTGAAATACATCATGATGAATTAATGCAAAACTGGGAGCTTGCCAAGGACGGCAAAGAATTAAATAATATTAATCCCCTCATGTAAGGAGCAAAAAATGGATTATTTTCCTGAAATAGTGCAAGTACTGCCACATCATGATTATACCGTCACGGTTTATTTTCACGATGGTAAAATTGTTTTATACAATATGGCCGATTTACTTAATAAGCCAATTTTTGAACCACTCCGGGATATTAATGTCTTTATCGGAGCTTGTACAATTTTAAATGATACGCTTGCTTGGGATATAGGGGGAGACAAAGATGGGAGCAAATGTATAGACATTGACCCAGACACAATTTACCAATTACCTGCTATTAGAAAAGAGGCCATATGAAAACCACCGACATCAACACCGAAATCTACGAAATCATTGAAGACCGCCCGATTGGCGATTTAAAATCCCAAGGGCTGCTCTTAAAGCACCGTAAAACCGGGGCAAGAATTACCCTTTTACTAAATGACGACGACAACAAAGTCTTTTATATCGCGTTTCGCACCCCGCCAACGGACTCGACTGGCGTTGCCCATATCCTGGAGCATTGCGTCTTATGCGGCTCAGAAAAATTCCCGGCCAAAGACCCTTTTATTGAGCTGGTTAAAGGCTCGCTTAATACATTCCTTAATGCGATGACCTATCCTGACAAAACCGTTTACCCGGTTGCAAGCTGTAATAAAAAGGATTTTGCCAATTTGATGCACGTCTATCTTGACGCGGTTTTTTATCCCAATATCTACAAAGAAAAAAAGATTTTCCAGCAGGAAGGCTGGCATTATGTGCTGCAAGATGAAAAAGAAGACCTTACCCTAAACGGTGTTGTTTATAATGAAATGAAAGGCGCTTTTTCGACCCCCGATGATGTTGTCGAAAAAGAGATTACTGCTTCCCTTTATCCTAATGGGACATATGGGCTTGAGTCAGGCGGCGACCCGGCCGTTATTCCCAGCCTATCTTATCAGCAGTTCCTTGATTTCCACAAAAGCTATTACCATCCGTCAAACAGCTTTATTTATCTTTATGGCGATGTTGATGTTGCGGAACGGCTTAAGTTTCTTGATGAGGTGTATTTATCCCGCTTTGAGCGGCTTGAGATTGATTCTACCATTATCCATCAAGAAAGTTTTACCGAACCGCTTTACCTAAACAAAGAGTACCCCGTCCTTGACGGCGAGGACACAAACGAAAGCACTTACCTTACTTACAATACTGCCCTCAATATCGGGGTTGATGCCCGCCTTTATCTGGCTTTCCAGATCCTAGATTACGCGCTGTTAGGCGCCCAAGGGGCGAAGTTAAAGCAAGCCCTCTTAGACAAGCGTCTCGGCAAGGATATCAGCAGCATTATGGAAATGGGCATTGGCCAGCCTTATTTTAGCGTCATTGCCAAAGACGCTAAAAGTGAAAGGGAAGATGAGTTCATTGCGGTTATCAATAGCACATTGACCGAGCTGGTCAATAATGGCCTTGACAAAAAAGCCCTAAGGGCTGGTCTTAATCTCTATGAGTTCCGCTACCGCGAGGCTGATTTTGGCTCTTATCCCAAAGGCTTGATTTATGGGCTTCAAGCCCTCGACAGCTGGATTTATGATGAAGGAAAGCCATTCTTATATTTGGAAGCCCTAGATACTTTTAGTTTCCTAAAAGAAGCAATTGAAACGGATTATTTTGAAAATTTAATCAAAGATTATTTGCTTTCTAACCCCCACAAAACGATGATGAAGGTCTTGCCTGTTTGCGGCTTAACTGCTGCCAACGATGAAAAACTAGCGGACAGGCTAAAAAAATACCAAAAAAGCCTTACCGCCGACGAAATAAAAACGATTGTCAGCGAGAAGGAAGAGCTTGCTCTTTATCAAAGAGAGCCAAGCAAGCCGGAGGATTTATTAAAAATCCCCATGCTTAACCGCGAAGATATCCGCAAGGAAGCGGTTGAATTTGTTAATGAGCTTCGGAAAGCTGACGGGACGGATATTTTATACCACAATATTTTTACCAATGGGATTGGGTATCTGCGCTTTATTTTTGACATTATGAAAATCCCCGGCCAATTGCTTCCTTATTTAGGCATACTGAAATCAACCTTAGCTTTGGTTGACACGGAAAACTATGCTTTCGCCGATTTGTTTAATGAAATAAACATTTATACTGGCGGGGTCATCACAACTGTCACATCTTATGTAAATTCCGAAAAAACCACGGAATATCAAGCAAAATTAGAAATAAATGTTAAGGTTTTATATGAAAATATCCCTAAAGCCTTTGAACTAATTAATGAGATTGTCCTAACATCAAAATTTGACGACAGCAAGCGGTTATATGAAATCATTGCCGAAATGAAGTCAAAAATGGAAGCAACAATGCAAAGCAGCGGCCACAGCCTTTCTGCCCTTAGGACATTATCATATTTTTCCGAAACGGCTTCTTTGGCTGACACGATGAGCGGAATTGCCCAATATCGCTTGCTTTCAGACTTGATGGCGAATTATGAAGAAAAAAAATCAGATTTAAGCCATAAACTTAAGACGCTGGCAACGTATCTATTTAGAGCGGAAAATTTGCTGGTTGACTATACCGCTTCCGAGGACGGTTATATTATCGCGGAAGCAGTAAAGGATTTTGCCGCCAGCCTGTTTAAATGCCCGCTCGAAGCCGGAAGCTACGAATATGAAGCAAAAAAGCTAAACGAGGGCTTCATGACCGCCGGGCAGGTGCAGTATGTCTGCCGGGCCGGGAATTTCATCACTGCTGGCTTACCTTATACTGGCGCGCTAAAGGTGCTAAAGGTGATGATGGGTTATGAGTATCTGTGGACGCAAATCCGGGTTCTGGGCGGAGCTTATGGATGTATGTGCAATTTTACGCGGACTGGCGACAGCTACTTTGTCTCATACCGCGACCCTCATCTTAAGCGGACGAATGAGATTTTTGAAAAGGCGGCTTTGTTTATCCGCGATTACCAAGCTGATGAACGGGCGATTAATGGCTTCGTCATTGGGGCAATCGGCGACCTAGATACGCCGATGAATCCGGCGGCAAAGGGTGCATATTCGATGACGGCGTATATGAGCGGCCTTAGCTTTGAGAGAATCCAAAAAGAACGCGATGAGCTTTTGTCAACCGACTTAGAAACAATCCGCGGTTTGTACCGCTATGTTGAGGCATTTATTGGTTATGAATGTTTTTGCGTGGTCGGGGCGGAAGAAAAAATTAATGAACACAAAGAGATGTTTAAGGCGGTCATGCCGCTATTGCTGTGAGGAGATTGCGGGTCAAGCCCGCAATGACGCGGCTCGGAGGCCCTGGTGACGCAAGCAATTTATTGTCATTGCAGGCCTGACCCGCAATCACGCCAAGGTATTGTCATTGCGGGCCTGACCCGCAATCTGGAATTTGGAGGAGAGATTATGAAAAAATATGTAAGTTTGGTCTTAGTAATAATAACAACTGTTATTTTATCCGCCTGTTCGGCGGGCCGCGCTGATTCATACGAAATGACCGAGATGGCCCCGCGGGCGATAGTCCCGATGATGGAAGAAATGGGGACTGCGTCTTCAAGTGGCGGCGCGTCATTTGGCATTACTGCTGACGTAGTTTCTAATGAAGCTTACGAAATGCAAGAAGACAGCAGTTTAAGGCAAAATGCCACGCAAAATGCGCCAGACTCAACCGCGGTTAGTGATTTGGCATTCCGAAAACTTATCCGCGACGCGAACCTTAATGTTGAGACGGAAGAATTTGATTTCCTGCTTTCAGATATCCAGTTCCGGGTTGAAAGCCTTGGCGGTTACATGGAGAATTTTAACACCAGTAATAACTCACGTTTTGGTTATGGCGGAGTCCAAAGCCGTAACGCCTATATGACAATCAGGATTCCGGCTGATTCATACGACAGCTTCATCAATATGGTCAGCAATATTTCTAACGTCCTTTATCATTACGAAAGCATCCGTGACGTGACGCTTCAATATGCCGATACCGAAAGCAGAAAAGAAGCCCTCGAAGTTGAACATGACAGGCTGCTTGAACTTTTGGCCAGGGCAGAATCAATTGAAGATATCCTCTTGCTTGAACAGCGTATGTCTGAAGTCCGTTACCATATGGAATGGCTGGGTTCACAATTAAAGACCTTTGACAACTTGGTTGCCTATAGCACGGTTTCTTTGTCGGTCCAGGAAGTTACGGAGCTGACGATTGTCGAAGAGCTTAGCTTTGGCGAAAAAATAAGGATCGGTTTTTCAAGCAGCTTAAGGGCGGTTGGCCGCGGAATTTCGAATTTCTTTATCTGGCTGTTCATCAACAGCCCATTCCTTGTAATCTGGGCGGTCATTATTACGGCAATAGTATTTACGATAAGGTTTAGCCTCAAGAAATCAAAGGTGAAAAACGATAGCCAAGCTTATCAAGTTCCGCCTAATTATGATGGTGATAATCAAGAAAAATAAAAAAAGGACAAAATATGCACAAATCCGGATTTGTGACCCTGCTGGGCCGTCCCAATGTCGGGAAATCGACTTTGATGAACGGCCTGGTCGGGCAAAAAATAGCCATTACCTCAAATAAACCGCAAACAACAAGGAACTGCATTCAAGCAATCCTGACCCTTGACGGAGCCCAAATTATTTTTCTTGATACTCCGGGCATTCACAAGGCAAAAAACCGCTTGGGTGAATATATGGTAAATATTGCCAATCAAAGCTTAAGGGACGTTGATTTAATCCTGTGGCTGGTTGAGCCAGTAAGCTTTATCGGCGGCGGTGAGCGGCATATTATCGAACAGCTCAAAAATGTCCGCGTTCCGGTTATTTTGGTGGTAAATAAAATCGACATGGTCAAAAAAGAAGAGCTTTACCGGGTGATTGATGTTTACAGAAATGAAATGGATTTTGCGGAAATCATCCCGGTTTCTGCCCGCGAAAAAGACAATACCGATAAGCTTGTTTCCTGCATTGTTGATTACCTGCCGGAGGGTGAACCTTATTATGAAGAAGATGCCCTAACCGACCAGCCGGAACGCCATATTGTGGCGGAACTGATCCGCGAAAAGGCACTCCATACCCTAAATGATGAAATCCCCCACGGCATTACGGTGGTCATCGAAACAATGAAAAAAAAGGGCAAGCTTTATGAAATCAATGCGGTGATTATTTGTGAACGCGATTCGCACAAGCGGATTATTATTGGAAAAAGCGGGGAAATGCTCAAAAAAATCGGCACAAACGCCCGCTATGAAATTGAGCAGCTGCTTAAGCAGAAAGTTTTTTTAAAGCTGTGGGTCAAAGTCAAAAAAGACTGGCGCGACAGTGAGTTTTTGCTTAAGGATTTGGGTTATCGGCCGTATTATGACTAAAGGCAGCGGAGCAATGTGCGAAGCAATGTGCTGAACAACTATGCGGAACAGTATTATGAATAAAAATAAGCATTTTTTGAAATCCTAAGTGTCATGGGGATGATTTTCATGAAAAATACTTTCAATATAGAGTTAAAAGAAATTACTTTCATTGGAATTGCTTTCATATGAAAATTAATTCCATGGAATTTTAATGACTTAGCAAAGGAGTGTGGAAATAAAAATGCTTAATCGAATACCGGGATCAGAAGAAGAAAAAGAATGGGACCATTTCTTGACATCGGGGACGGTCAGTGACTATTTGGATTTTTTGAAAGCAAAAAATAATGATGAAACGAGCAGAGTCGTTGGAAAGGTAAATGATTGACTTGAGTACCGAAAAAGTCACGGGCATTGTCCTTAAAGCCGAGCCAATCGGGGAGTATGACAGAAGAATTGTCCTGCTTACCGGGGAAAAAGGGAAAATCGCGGCTTTTGCCAAAGGGGCAAGACGGCAGAATAGCCGCCTGCTCCTGGCCACCAATCCTTTTAGCTTTGGCATTTTTACCCTCTATCATGGCCGCTCTTCCTTTAATTTAAGCGAAGCAGAAATAAGCAATTTCTTCCCTCATTTAAGGTCAGATTTTGAAGCAGCTTTTTATGGAATGTATTTTCTGGAGCTGATGGATTATTATACCCGCGAAAATAACGATGAAAAAATGATGCTTAATCTGCTTTACCAAGCCTTAAAAGCCTTAAGCCATCAGGCATATGATAACCGCCTAATCCGCTATGTTTTTGAAATCAAAGCCTTAAGTTTAAATGGCGAGTACCCCGGCCCGCCAAAGCGCGTAGGAAAATCGGCAGATTTTTTAGAGCCGACCATTTTTGCCCTTGATTACATAACAAGCCAAGGCATCGAAAAACTCTTTAATTTTCAAGTTCTGCCCGAAATTCTAGCTGAAATAGCAGAAATCGCGGATATTTTCCGCCTCCGCTTCATTGATAAATCATTAAAAAGCTTAGAGATTTTGGAAAGCTTGTCAGAGCCAAGGGAATGCTAGAATAATTCGTAGTGTGTCAGAGCTATATTAGCAAGTAAATTTCCTATGCTTAATTATACCGCAAAATATTTCCCATAAGAAAAATTTTATTTTAATGCCAGTTATAGTTGAAAAAGCTTCATTTGTCGTTTATACTTGAAAAAGGGATTGCGCGACAGCAGTCTCTAGCAACAATGCCAGCACATTTTTTGGTGTGTGGATAATAATAGAAAGGCTTATATGAAACAACGCAAAATGAAAATTATTTATCCGGCTTTTTTGGCTATTTTAATTGCATTTTCCTTAACCGGGTGCAATAAAACGGAAGATTTCGTTCCCGATTTCAAATTAGAAAATGCCATCAAAGTAAATAGCGACCTTAGCATAACCGCGACTTTGGTGGATAACTTCAGCGAGTATTATTATAATGTCGATGAGCTTTATCACATGATTAATGATGAAGTTTTAGCTTTTAATGAAAAAACCGGGACGGAAAGCATGACGGCCGAAAATGTCCTTGTGGAAGAAGAAATAGTTAATGCCGTCCTTAAATTTGCTGACCGTGAAGCATATGCTTTATATAATGAAGCGGTTTTTTTCGTCGGCACAATTGAAGAAGCCTTAAATAGTGGTTTAAGGCTAAACCAGATTTTGCATGATATCAATGATGAAGAAAAAACCATCGATAAAGACGATTTGGACGCAATGAAAGATTATTTTATCCTGATTACCAATGAACACCGGGAAATCGGGCCGCTTTCGGTTGAGGTTTTTGGGAGAATTTCATACGTAAGCAATGGAATTGCGGCATGGCATGGTCGTAATTCGGTTATGATTTTAGATGTCAGCGATGAACTGATTTATATTTTATTTAAGTAAGAAGAAAACCCGAATCATGGATTCGAACCGAATCTGGATTCGGATTAAAATTATGGGCTACGTTCAAAGCTTCCAGATTTTGAAAGGAGTATGAGTATAATATATGGAAAAAACAATGGAAAAAATAGTCGCTTTAGCAAAGGCGCGGGGTTTTGTTTATCCCGGCTCGGAGATTTACGGCGGCCTGGCAAATAGCTGGGATTATGGCCCTTTAGGGGTGGAGCTTAAGAATAATGTCAAAAAAGCATGGTGGCAGAAGTTTGTCATGGAAAGCCCTTATAATGTCGGCTTGGACAGCGCAATTATCATGAATCCGCAAACTTGGGAAGCTTCGGGGCATCTTAAAAGCTTTTCCGACCCAATGATGGATTGCCGTGACTGCAAGGCAAGGTCGCGGGCTGACCAGACGATTGAAGCTTATGTTGCCGCCAATGAAATTAAGTTAGAAAGCGGCCTTGACGGCTGGGATTTAGATAAAATGAATGATTTTATCATTAAAAATAAAGTCCCTTGCCCGACCTGCGGAAAGCACAATTTTACCGACATCAGGCAGTTTAATCTGATGTTCAAAACCTTCCAAGGCGTAACCGAGGATGCAAAAAACGTTGTTTACCTCCGCCCGGAAACGGCCCAGGGCATTTTTGTCAATTTTAAGAATGTCCAACGGACCTCACGGAAAAAAATGCCTTTTGGGATTGCCCAAATCGGCAAGTCGTTCCGCAATGAAATTACGCCGGGCAATTTTATTTTCCGGACACGCGAGTTTGAGCAGATGGAGCTTGAGTTTTTTTGTGAGCCGGACACCGACCTTTTATGGTTTGCTTATTGGAAAGATTTTTGCATTAAGTGGCTAAAGGATTTGGGCATGAAAGATGAGGAAATGCGGATTCGTGACCATGGCCAGGAAGAGCTTTCCTTTTATTCCAAAGCAACAACGGATATTGAGTTTTTGTTCCCCTTTGGTTGGGGCGAACTTTGGGGCATTGCTGACCGGACGGATTACGACCTTACCCAGCATCAAAATGTTTCGGGGCAGGATTTATCTTTTTTTGATGATGTAAAAAATATCCGTTATGTCCCTTATGTGGTCGAACCCTCGCTTGGGGTTGACCGGACGCTCCTGGCTTTTTTGTGCGGGGCTTATGATGAAGAGGATTTAGGTGATGGCGATATGCGGACGGTGCTTCATTTCCACCCGGCTTTAGCCCCGGTGAAAATTGGCATTTTCCCGCTTTCGAAAAAGCTTAATGAGGAAGCAGAAAAGATTTATGCCCTGCTTTCGAAGAGATATAATTGTGAGTTTGACGACCGTGGAAATATTGGCAAGCGTTACCGCCGCCAGGACGAGATTGGAACGCCGTTTTGCATTACTTATGATTTTGAGTCGGAAGAGGACAAGAGCGTAACGGTAAGGTTTCGTGATTCGATGGAGCAGGAGAGGGTTGCGATTGCGGATTTGGAGGCTTATTTCGCGGATAAGTTCGCGTTTTAGATTGCGCGTGGCCCGTCACTCCGGCGAGCTGTCATTGCGGGCGTACCCGCAATCTATCCGCACAGGCCACACGTCATTGCGGGCGTACCCGCAATCTCACCGCTTGGGCGAAAGCTTATGCTACGCGGAGGATTCTTTGCACTTCAATGCAGACGCGCAATCTATCCGCGTGGGCGAAAGTTTATGCTACGCGGAGGATTCTTTGCACTTCAATGCAGACGCGCGATCTATCCGCGTGGGCGAAAGCTTATGCTACACGGAGGATTCTTTGCACTTCAATGCAGACGCGCTTTCGCTCGATGTAAAACGTTGCGTTACATAAGTTCGTCAAAAGCACGAACTAAGTAACGACGTTTTACAACGGTCTGCGTTTGAAGTCAAAAATCCTCTCGCGCAACTCTATGCCGTGAGGATTGAAACGGTAGACGACTAGCACACGCTGTGAGGTTGAATTGGCAAACGTACAGCGCAACCCTATGCCGTGAGGCTTGAAATATGAATAGCGCTAAGCCGTGAGGGTGAAAGTGCGGTTCATAAGGCCGGGCCTTGAGAATCATCGTTACTTAACTCACGTATTTTGTGAGTTTATGTAACGCAATGATTCTCTCGGAGCGAAAGCGTCCCGGACGGTGAAGCGACAGCTTTCGCCCACGCGGAAAACCGTAAACGCACAACTCAGAGACAAAGAATCCTCACGCGGAGAAACCGTAAACGTACAACGCAGAGACAAAGAATCCTCACGCAAAACCCCCAAAAATAATAGAGAAAAAGGAAGCCCCCCCAATGAAAACCTACACTGTCAACGAACTGCGCAAAATGTTTCTTGATTATTTTGAAAGCAAAGACCACCTCGTCTTAAAAAGCGCGTCCCTAGTCCCGCATAATGATAATAGCCTGCTTTTGATAAATTCCGGAATGGCCCCCCTCAAACCCTACTTCACCGGGCAAACAATCCCCCCGAAAAACCGGGCGGCTTCATGCCAAAAATGCATCCGCACAGGCGATATCGAAAACATTGGGAAAACCGCCCGCCACGGCACTTTTTTTGAAATGCTCGGCAACTTCTCCTTTGGCGACTATTTCAAACGCGAATCATTAGCCTGGACCTGGGAATTTTTGACCGAAATAATTGGTTTAGACCCAAACCGCCTTTATCCCTCTGTATATCTTGAAGATGATGAAGCGTTTGCGATTTGGGAAAACGAAATCGGAATCAGCAAAGAGCGGATTTTCCGCTTTGGCAAAGAAGATAATTTTTGGGAGCATGGGGCAGGTCCTTGCGGCCCTTGCTCGGAAGTATATTATGACCGCGGCGAAAAATACGGCTGCTTAAGCAAAAATTGCACGGTCGGCTGTGACTGTGACCGCTATATTGAGATTTGGAACAACGTTTTTACCCAGTTTGATGGTGACGGCAAAGGCGGTTATACCGAACTTGAGCAAAAAAACATCGATACCGGAATGGGCTTGGAACGCCTAGCGGTGGCTGTCCAGGACGTTGAATCGATTTTTGACATTGATACCATGCGTTCGCTCCGTGAAAAAGTTTGTGCCTTGGCTTTAAAAGAATATGGCAGTAAGGATAAATGGGACGTTTCAATCCGGATTATCACCGACCATATCCGCTCCGCAACGTTCATGATTTCTGACGGAATCATGCCAACCAATGAAGGCAGGGGTTATGTCCTTAGAAGAATAATCAGGCGGGCCGCAAGACATGGGCGGCTTTTGGGGATTCAGGGTACTTTTTTGGTGGGGCTGGGCAATGAGGTAATTGACGGCAGCAAAGACGGTTATCCGGAATTAAATGAAAAAAGAAATTTTATTAATAATGTCCTAAAGCAAGAAGAGCATAAATTTAACAGCACGATTGACCAAGGCCTTTCCATTCTTTTAGAAATCGAAACAAAGATGAAAAATGAAAAAAGCACGGAATTATCCGGCCAGCAAGCGTTTAAGCTTTACGACACCTTTGGTTTCCCGCTTGACTTAACGATTGAAATAATGGCGGAAAAAGGCTTTAGCGTTGATGTTGACGGCTTTAATGCTTTTATGAAAGAGCAACAGGATAAAGCAAGGAAAGCCCGCAAGGACTCAAATTATATGGGAGCGGACCCGACCGTTTACGAAAAACTTAATCCAGCCCTCAAAACAGAATTTTCGGGCTATTTAAGCCTTGATTGCCAGGCAAACATTACCGCCCTGACAACCGATAGCGAAGTGACCGAAGCTTTAACCGATGGCCAAAATGGGACGGTCATAACTGAACGGACGTGTTTTTATCCAACTGGCGGCGGCCAAAATGGCGATTGCGGCATCATCAAATCAGCGGACGGCGAATTTCTTGTTAGCGAAACAATAAAACTAACCGGGGATAAAATCGGCCATCTGGGAAAAGTAATTAGTGGAATGTTAAAAATTGGCGATAACGCCATGCTAAGCGTTGACCCTGACAGCCGCAATGATATTTGTAAAAACCATAGCGCAACCCATTTGTTGCAAAAGGCTCTGCGCTTGGTGCTGGGGACTCATGTTGAACAGGCTGGCTCTTATGTTGATAAGGACCGTTTGAGGTTTGATTTTAGCCATTTTTCTGCGCTTACTGACGAAGAGATCAGCACCGTTGAAAAAATTGTTAATGAAAAAATCGCTGAAAATATCGAGGTTCATATTGAAACAATGGCTTTAGCCAAAGCCCGTGAAAAAGGCGCGATGGCTTTGTTTGGTGAAAAATATGGCGAAAATGTCCGGGTTGTAGAGATGGGTGATTCCGTTGAATTATGCGGCGGGACTCATGTTGGAAACAGTAGCGCGATTACGGCTTTTAAAATCATTTCCGAAACGGGGATTGCCGCCGGGGTACGCCGGATTGAGGCCTTAACCGGCCGGGGCGTTTTTGAGTATTATTGGCAGATTGAACAGGTCTTGCTTGATGTGTCCCGCAGCCTAAAATCCACACCGTCTGCCCTAAAGGATAAAGTTGAGAGCTTGGTTAATGAAATCAAACGCCTTAATAGTGAAAATGAATCGCTTAAGAGCAAGGCCGCCAAAAATGCGTTAGGTGACGTGGCGAATCAGGCAGTTGATTTAGGCGGGGTAAAACTGCTGGCCGTAAAAGTCTCGGGCGTTGACATGAATGGATTGCGTGAGCTGGGCGACCAGCAAAAAGAACGATTAATAACAGGTGTTATTTTAATCATTTCTGATAATGACGGAAAAGTAAACCTAATGGCGATGGCAGACGAGAAAGCGCAAGCAAAAGGCGCCCATGCCGGGAATCTGATTAAGGCTATCGCTCCGCTAGTCGGCGGCGGCGGCGGCGGACGGCCAGGCATGGCACAGGCCGGAGGGAAAAATCCCGCCGGAATAGATGAAGCGTTAAGCGAAGCAGAGAAGGTTTTGCGGACGCAGATCGCTGGCGGCGAGTAGCCAAAAGGAGGCGCGAATCTTTCCGCGTAGGCGAAAGCTGTCGCTTCACCGTCTGGATTTTTTCCGCGTGAGGATTCTTTGCACTTCAATGCAGACGCGAATCTTTCCGCGTGGAGGAAAGCTGTCGCTTCATCGTCCGGATTTTTTCCGCGTAAGGATTCTTTGTACTTCAATGCAAATGCGAATCTTTCCGCGTGGACGAAAGCTGTCGCTTCATCGTCCGGGACGCTTTCGCTCCGAGAGAATCGTTTTGACGATATCTCAAGGCCCGGCCTTATGAACCGCACTTTCGCCCTCGCGGCGTAGTGTATTCGCGAGAGGATTTTTGACTTCAAACGCAGACCGTTGTAAAACGTCGTTACATAGTTCGTGTTTTTGACGAACTTATGTAACGCAACGTTTTACATCGAGCGAAAGCGGGTCTGCATTGAAGTGCAAAGAATCCTCACGCGGAAAATGAAAAGGAGCATGAACAAAATGCAGAAAAAAATAACCCCCCAATGGTATATCGGAGCTTTAGTATTAGCAATCGCGCTACTTTTCCTTATCTTTGGCGCAACCCCAATGCAGATGAATTGGGGAATGTATGGGCTTATGCTGACACAGCTGGGCTTGCTTTTGATTGCACTGGCTGCGCCGCTTCTATTTAAATGGAAATTAAGCGAAGTATTGCCAATCAAAAAAATCACCGCCAAGCATTTTTTTGGGACAATACTTCTGTATGCTGCGACTTTTATTTTCGTTAATGCGGTAACGATGATAACGGCATATTTTTTCCCCGGAATGCTGGAAGTCAGCAATGCGCTGGGCAGTTTCTTTGCGTCAGTCCCGTTTATTGCGGCGTTTTTTATTGTTGCGGTAATGCCGGGGATTTGTGAAGAGGTTTTATTCCGGGGGACGATTTTATTCACGCTCAAAAAGATAAAGAGCGAATTTTGGGTGATGTTAATCGTTGCGGTCATCTTCGGGCTTTTCCACCTTGATGTTTATCGGTTTTTGCCAACGGCAATTTTGGGCTTTGTCATTACATACCTGATGATTAGGACAAAAAACTTTTTGCTTCCGGTCTTATATCATTTTCTGAATAACGCTGTTTCGCTTTCAGCCGGATATAGCTCATTTACGGTCGCCGAAATTGACATAGCGGTGACAATTGAGCTTGAATTTGTCGGCGTTTATCTTGTCCTTTCGGCACTTGCGCCAGTCCTATACTTTTGCGCCGGAAAATTACTAAATCCCGAACGCAAAAACAAGAAGGATAAATTTGCCGTGATTGCGTTGTCGGTGCTTTTGTTTTGCGTAGGCATCGGCATTTTTGCCCAATCAATTGATATCACGGATTTTGTGCAACTGCAAATTAACCCTTGACGAGCATATAGTTTATGTTTATAATATAGAAAGTGCAAGTATAATTTGCGAAAAACCCAGCAGTCGTGAGATTTTGGGGCTGAAGGGAGGGTTGGAAAATGTCAAGTGTTATCGTAAAAGAAAATGAAACTTTAGATAGTGCCTTACGCCGCTTTAAGAGAAGCTGCGCGAAAGCTGGTATCCAGCAGGAAATCAGAAAGCGCGAGCATTATGAGAAACCGAGCGTCAGACGCAAGAAGAAATCAGAAGCAGCGAGAAAACGAAAATTTAATTAAAAAAAGGTACTGCCCGGCCTGCAGAGGGCAGTACCTTTTGATTGCGTAATTCGCGTTCATGCGCAGGACACATTGCGTTAATCCCATTAAAGAATCGTTTATCGGCACCAATTAGAAAAATCGGGCTTATCTACCAATCTCGATTTTTCTTTTTTTTTGGATTCCCTATTTTTTTGTACTTGCATTATTTGTCTTAATAGCGCATAGACATTGTTAAAGAACGCACGTTTAGGAGTTATTTGTCTATGCCTAAATCAAAAACGGTAAGATTATTTTTGCGGAAAGCTGTCTTAGTTTTCCTTAGCTTGACCTTGATTTTGACCCCCGCTTTTCCCTCATATGCCGAAGCACCAATAAAAGAGACCCCCTCATATATCCTGATTGAAGCGCAAACAGGCCAGGTCATTGCCGAATCAAACGCCAATGAACGATTAGCCCCGGCCAGCGTTACCAAAGTCATGACGCTGCTGCTTATTTTTGATTTTATTGAAAAAGGGCGGGTAAAGCTTGAGCATGAGATTATCACTAGTGCTTATGCCAAATCAATGGGCGGCTCACAGGTTTTTCTAGAAGAGGGGGAAATCCAGACGCTTGAGACTTTGATAAAGTGCATTGCGGTTGCTTCCGGAAATGACGCCAGTGTTGCAGTTGCTGAACATATCGCCGGAAGTGAGGCGGAGTTTGTCAAGCTGATGAATGAGCGGGCAAGGGAACTTGGAATGAGGGACACCAATTTTACTGATTGCAGCGGGCTTACTGACGACGACGAGCATTATATGAGCGCCAAGGATATCGCCACCCTTTCCCGTGAGTTAGTGACAAAATATCCGGAGGTGCTTGAATATACCCAAATTTGGATGGAAGACATCGTCCACAATACTGCCCAAGGCTCATCGGTCTTTACTTTGTCAAGCACCAATAAGCTTTTGCGTATGTATGAATGGACGACAGGCCTTAAAACAGGGTCAACATCTAAGGCAAAATTTTGCCTTTCGGCGACCGCAAGCCGTGATGGGATTGATTTAATAGCCGTCATCATGGCTGCCCCAAGCGGAAAAACGCGCTTTGAAGAAGCGATGGCTTTACTAAATTACGGTTATACGGTTTCGCAATTATTCGAGGATAAAAACGAAGATATTTTACCGGAGTTGCCCATTAGCGGAAGTGTTCTGGATTATGTGGCGATTGAGTACCAAGGGCCGTTTAAGTATCTTGATATTAAAGGGAGTGATTTAGCGCAAATTGAAAAAGTCATTAACCTGCCGGAAAAATTGACTGCACCAGTCAATAAAGGTGACGCGATTGGTGAAGCGGTTTACCGCCTAAATGGGGAGCGGGTTGGCAGCGTTTCGATTTTTTCCGCCATGACAGTAGAAAAAGCGGGTTATTTTGATTATTTGCATAAGGCGTTTAAATTATTGCTGGTGTGACAAAAGACTTGTCGAAATCGGAAAAATAGGTTACTCTATATGTATATCAATCATAGGAGTCATTTATGGAGCAGATTTTGGAAACACTTAATTTTCCCAAAATAAAAATTGCGGATATGACGGCAGAGATTATCGTTGCTGTTATTGCTTTTATTGTCATTTGGCTTATTATTGTCGGTGTCCGCGATGTTAACCGCTTCATTCTGCGCGAGTATTATTATTGCGCAACCGGGCTTTCCAAAAATGCCAAGCTGTTATTGATTACCGATTTGCATAACAAGCAGTTTGGCAGGAATAATCAAGTTTTGTGGAATGCCATTGATTTGATTGCGCCGGATCTCATTATCATTGCCGGAGACATGATTACCGCCGGAAAAGGCGACAATACCCCGGCTTATGAATTTTTGCGCTTATTATCTTCAAAATATCCTGTTTATTACGGGAACGGCAACCATGAAACCAACTTGACTGTCCTCGCGGAAAAGGATCATGTGCCGCGGGCCATCGAATACGAAAAGGCAGTGGCCGAGCTTCCGGTCAGGCGGCTTTTAAATGAAAAAGAATATCTTTCCGGCTTGAACCTCAATTTATATGGGCTGGAGCTTGACTGGGATTTTTACAAAAGATTTGGTAAAAATGAATTGACGGTTGAGTATCTAGATGAAAAAATCGGCGAACCGAACCCGGATGCCGTCAACCTTGTCATTGCCCACAATCCGGAATACTTCCCTGTTTATGCTGATTGGGGGGCTGATTTGGTTGTTTCCGGCCATTTGCATGGCGGAATCGTCAAGCTTCCTTTGGTTGGCGGGCTAATTTCACCGCGTTACCGCCTTTTCCCCAGATATGACGGCGGTTTATTTACCGACAAGAAATCAACCATGATCGTCAGCCGGGGGCTTGGCTCGCATATATTACCGCTAAGGCTCTTTAACCCCGGCGAGCTGGTTGTCATACATATGAGACACTAGAAAACCCGTAAAATTACGGAGCATGAAATGCGGAGCAATCCGTAGTGTCTCATTCGTGCTGGCAGCTCTCGGCGAAATTATGGGAGCATGAAATATCTGAAAGGAATTAACCCCTATGGACCCCAAACTATTTGACCACACCATTCTTAACCCCAATGCCACCTTAGAAGCGGTGACCCAAATTTGCACCGAAGCTTTGAAATACGGTTTTATGTCCGTTTGTGTTAATGGGTTTTATACCGCCTTTGTAAAAGAAAAGCTAAAGGACAGCAGCGTAAAGGCCTGTTCGGTGATTGGTTTTCCGTTAGGGCAGATGAATACGGCCGCGAAATACGAAGAAACAAAACTGGCCGTCATTGACGGAGCGGACGAAATCGACATGGTAATAAATGTCGGCGCATTAAAAGACAAAAACTATCATTTTGTCCGTGAAGAAATAAAAAGCGTTAAAGAAGCTTGCGGGAACGCCCTATTAAAGGTTATTATCGAAACTTGCCTTCTTACAGACGAGGAGAAACGGATTGCTTGCCGTTTGGTTTTGGAAGCGGGTGCTGATTTTGTCAAAACATCAACGGGCTTTTCGAGCGGCGGGGCAACGGCTGACGATATCGCTTTAATGCACGAAGAAATTGGCGGCCGCCTTGGCATTAAAGCCTCCGGCGGTATCAGAACCAAAAAAGACGCAGAAAAGATGGTAAAGGCCGGGGCGACCCGCTTAGGGACAAGCCGGACAGTTGAAATCGTGAGTTAAATTTATCCGCCGTAAACAAGCGGAATTTTGGAGTTGAAAAATTATCCGCCGTAAGCAAGCGGAATTTGAAGTTAAAAAAACGCTGTCAACAAGTGGAATTTGGAGTTAACATAATATGCCCTTACAAGTGAAATTACAGGTTTTTGAAGGCCCTCTTGACTTGCTTTTGCACCTGATAGAAAAAAATAAAGTCGATATCTACGATATCCCCATCGTTTTGATTACCGAACAATATTTGGAATATATCCGCCATCTTGAAAGCGAGGACATGAATTTAATGAGTGAATTTCTCGTTATTGCCGCGACCTTGCTTGACATCAAATGCCGGATGCTCCTGCCCCCTGCCGAAAATGAAGATGGCGAAGAGGAAGACCCCAGGGCCGAGCTAGTCCAAAAGCTCCTTGAGTACAAAATGTACAAATATATGTCCGCCGAGTTAAAAGACCGCCAAGTTGACGCCCGCCGCAATTTATTCAAACCCCAGTCACTGCCCGATGAAGTTAAGAATTACCGCCAGCCGTTTGATTATGAAGATTTGCTCGGGGACGCGGATTTACAAAAGCTTCATGAGATATTTAAAACCATGCTAAAGCGTCAAGTTGACAAAATTGACCCCATCCGTTCTACTTTTAGCGAGGTCGAAAAAGACGAAATCAACGTTGAGCAAAAAATGCTGTTTGTTGAAGCTTATTTAGAAAAGCACAAGCGTTTTAGCTTTACCGCCTTGCTTTCCCAAGGCCAAAGCAAAATGGAAATCATTGTTACCTTTCTTGTCGTGCTTGAGTTAATGAAGCTGGGGCGGGTCATTATCTATCAAAATGATATTAAAGATGACATAATTATTGAACAGGCAAAAGCAAAAAAGCAAGCGCATGGGCTGGCGCAAGGGCAGACGCAGGGGCTGGCGCAAGATAAAAAGCAAGTGCAGACGCAAGTGCAGACGCAAGTGCAGACGCAAGTGCAGACGCAAGTGCAGACGCAAACGCTGGAGGAAAGATAGTTTAACATGGAAAGAAAAGAAAAAAAAGCCATCTTGGAAGCCATCCTTTTTACGATGGGTGATTCAGTCGAAATCGAAAGGCTGGCGGCAGTAATAGAAGAAGAAAAAGCGGCAACGCATGAAATGCTTCTGGAAATGAAGAGCGAATACGAAAAGGATTTTAGGGGCATGGCGCTTTTGGAGCTTGAAGATTCTTTCCAGATGTGTACCCGCGGCGATATGTATGAGTATTTGATCAAAATAGCCAAAACTCCGCGAAAATATGTTTTGAGCGAAACGGTTTTGGAAACACTTTCAATTATTGCTTACAAACAGCCGATTACGCGGCTCGAAATAGAAAAAATCCGCGGGGTCAGCTGTGACCATGCCGTTAACCGCTTGCTTGAATTTGATTTAGTAACTGAACTTGGCCGCCTAGACGCGCCGGGCCGTCCGCTGTTATTTGGCACGACCGAGGAATTTTTGCGCTGCTTTGGGGTTAAGTCTTTGGCTGATTTGCCGCAGATGAACCCGGTCCAAATTGAAGAATTTAAAATGCAGGCCGAAAATGAAGTAATGTTGCAGTTAGATGTGTGAGAAAAAACGGAAGCTTTGCTGATGGGGCAAGAAACGAAACACAGCTTTGGTGTACGATTCTTGTGGATGGTTAACATAACAGCGTACTTTATAGAAAGGAACATGGATATAAGCATGAGCATTTTTACAGGCACTGATGATTATGTAGCTTCCGAGGAGCTAAAGCTTTCCGTTAATGTTGCGGTTTCGCTGGGCAAACCTTTGTTAATTAAGGGTGAACCCGGCACGGGGAAAACGCGCCTTGCTGCTTCGGTTGCCGAGTCTCTTAACAAAAAGCTGATTATTTGGAATATCAAATCAACAACTAAGGCCCAGGAAGGCCTTTATGCTTATGATACGATCCGCCGCCTTTATGACGGCCAGTTTGGCGAAGAAGGGGTTTCCGACATCGCGAGGTATATTACCTTGGGTAAATTAGGCGAAGCCTTTAGAGCCGAAGAGCAGGTTGTCCTTTTGATTGATGAAATTGACAAAGCCGACCTTGAGTTTCCCAATGATTTATTGTGGGAGCTTGACCAGATGGAATTTTATATCCATGAAACAAAGAGTTTGGTCAAGGCAAAGCAACGGCCGATTGTAATTATTACTTCAAATGCCGAAAAAGAATTGCCGGACGCATTTCTGCGCCGTTTGGTTTTCCATTATATTGATTTTCCTGATGCAGGTTTGATGGAAAAAATCGTCCGCACCCATTATCCCGATGTTGAGGAAAATCTGCTAAAAAGCGCAATGGATCGTTTTTATGAAATCCGCTCACTTCGTGACCTGCGTAAAAAGCCAAGCACATCGGAACTGATTGATTGGATAAAAGCCCTGCAAATTGGCGGAATAAGCGCGGAACAACTTAAAAAGAGCTTGCCTTTTATTGGCGTAATCATCAAAAAAGATGAAGATTTGGACGTGATAAAGAATGTTCATTGATTTTTTTTATGCCTTAAAAGCCAAAGGTTTAAAGATAAGCCTTAATGAATGGCTCACCTTGCAAGACGCGCTTAATAAGGATTTGGCCAAGAACAGCCTGGCCGCCTTTTATTATGTTGCCCGCGCCGTCCTTGTCAAAAATGAAACAGACTATGACAAGTTTGACCTTGCTTTTGATGAATGCTTTAAGGGCATTAATTCTAATGACATCATTTCCAAAGAAATGCTCCGCTGGCTTAACAAAGAGGAATTGACCGACTTGGTCAATGAAGATTTGCGCAGTATGTTAAACCGGGAAGAAGAACCAGCTTTGTCAAAAGATGAAATAGAAGCGAAGTTAAACGAGCGAAAAAAAGAGCAGGATAGCGAGCATAATGGCGGAAATTACTGGATTGGCACAATGGGTAAGACCTCATTTGGCAACACCGGGGCAAACCTTGGCGGAATCCGCATTGGCGGAATGTCTGGCCATCAATCTGCTTTTGCCGTTTTGGGTGAACGCAAATACAAGGATTTCCGGGACGACCGGATTATTGACAATCGGCAGTTTCAATTGGCATTAAGGAAGTTACGGCAGTTTTCAACGCGGCTTGACATTCCGAGAACAGAGCTTGATATTAACGGCACAATCGATAAAACCTGCACTAATGGCGGCTTTTTGCAAATTGTCATGGAAAAACCGCGGAAAAATGCCGTCAAGCTCTTGCTTTTAATGGATTCAGGCGGTACAATGATACCTTATACATCACTTTTAAATGAACTTTTCCAATCGGTCCATAAAGCGAATCATTATAAAGATGTAAAGTGTTATTATTTCCATAATTGCATTTATTCCCATCTTTATAAAACTCCTGAATGCGAAAACGGCGATTGGATCGAAACAGAATGGCTGTTTCGCAACCTCGAAAGTGATTACAAGGTCATTATTGTTGGTGACGCGGCGATGGCACCGGAGGAGCTTTATTCCGAAAGCGGCAATTACCGCGGGCCAAACGGCGGCCTGTCCGGATTCATGTGGCTAAAGCTTTTGAAGCAAAATTACCGAAAGATTGTCTGGCTTAACCCAAAGATGGCACCCGGCCATGCCCCTTGGCGCGAGGCGGAAACGGCGGTTAAAAATCTCTTACCGATGTACAAATTAACCGTTGCGGGCCTAAAAAAAGCCATGGACGAGCTGATGTTAAGAAAGTGATAGTGTGGAAATTAAATTTCCACTTTCTATAAAAAACTAAAGTTTTTTGAGTTTAGTGTGGAAATTAAAGTTTTTTGATATATATGTTATGGGTAAGCTTAATTGAGGCAATGCTGTCATAAACTATTTTAGGAGGAAAAAATGCAGTTATTTGAAGAATTAAAAGCGCGGGGCTTGATTGCCCAGCTTAACGATGAAGAGGAAATAAAGGAGCTGATTAATAACGGGAAAGCCACTTTTTATATGGGCTTTGACCCGACTGCCAACTCGCTCCATATCGGCCATTTCATGGCTTTTTGCATGATGAAACGCTTGCAGCTGGCCGGTAATCGCCCGATTGTCCTAATCGGCGGCGGCACAGGAATGGTCGGCGACCCAAGCGGAAAAACAGATATGCGCTCAATGCTTGAGACTAGCATGATTGATGAAAACGGTGAACGCTTTAAACGGCAAATGGAAAATTTTCTTGATTTTGGCGAAGGCAAAGCGATCTTCGTTAATAATGCTGACTGGCTGCGCGAATTAAAATATGTAGATATGTTACGCGAAGTGGGAGCCCATTTTTCCGTCAACCGGATGCTGACGGCGGAATGCTATAAACAGCGAATGGAAAAAGGCCTAAGCTTTCTTGAGTTTAACTATATGATTATGCAAAGCTATGATTATTATGTGCTTTTCCAAAAATATGGCTGCAATATGCAGCTGGGCGGCGATGACCAATGGAGCAATTTGCTGGCAGGGGCTGATTTAATCCGCCGGAAGCTGGGCAAAAAAGCCTATGCCTTGACGAATACCCTTTTACTTAACGCAGATGGGAGCAAAATGGGCAAAACCGTCAAAGGGGCATTATGGATTGACGCCGAAAAAACTTCACCGTTTGAATTTTACCAATACTGGCGCAATGTGGCTGACAGTGAGGTCATCAAATGCCTTAAAATGATGACTTTCCTGCCCCTTGCCGAAATCGGGGAAATGAGCAAGTGGGAGGGAAGCAGATTAAATGAAGCCAAAGAAATCTTGGCTTTTGAAGTGACAAAGATGGTTCACGGCAAAGAAGAAGCGGATAAAGCAAAGGCCGGGGCGCTTTCTTTGTTTGCCGGGGGCGGCGGTACTGAAATTCCAACGACTGTTCTTGTTGATGATGATTTTGAAAATGAAGCCATTGATATTGTTTCGCTTCTTACCAAAGGCGAGCTGGTTTTAAGCCGCTCCGAAGGCCGCCGGGCAGTCGAGCAGGGCGGGGTTTCAATTGACAATGAAAAGGTTACGGATTTTAAGCAAGCTTTTACTAAAGCCAGCTTTGGCGGTGAGGGCTTGCTAGTAAAGAGGGGGAAGAAGCATTTCCGGAGGTTTGTGGTGTGAGGGGTCATTGCGGCCCCCACGCCGCAATCTTTGCCTGTCATTGCGGATTTGTTCCGCAATCCCGCTAGATTTCGTTAGCAGGGTACATGAGCAAATAAATTCCCACGTCCTGACCATGTGACTGCGAAATCAAAAGCAAAATGCCCAATTTTCGGTCATAAAAAAAGCGTTGCTCGGCAGCAACGCTGGCAAGAATGCTAACACACCTCTGGTATGTTAGCATTCTTATTGGAATGATATACTCTGTTGCATACTCAATTGAGCATTTTATGATTTCTTGTCTCAAAGGGTAGGACGCGGATAATTTTTTGCTCATGTACCTTACAGTTACGGCTTTGCGTTTTGCGGATTTGATTTTGGGATTGCGGAACAAGTCCGCAATGACACAGCCAAACACTTCATCGTGCGATAGAGAGTGCGATTCATAAGACCGACCCTTGAGAATCGTCGTTACTTAATTCGCGTACTTTGCGAATTTATGTAACGCAACGATTCTCTCGGAGCGAAAGCGAGTCGGACGATGAATCGACACTCTCGAACGCGCGGAGTCTCTCGGAGCGAAAGCGAGTCGGACGATGAATCGACACTCTCGAACGCGCGGAGTCTCTCTCGGAGCGAAAGCGAGTCGGACGATGAATCGACACTCTCGTATAAGCGAAAACAACTAACTTTACAGTAATTATTTTTTCATATGCAATTAAAAAAGCTCGAAAAAAAAGCAAGCAAAAAAAAGCTTGCTTTTTTTTCCAATTTTGGTATTATATAAATAAGAAGTTGACATAAATTTTTTATGTCAATGAAGTTATGTCAATGATATTATGTAAATGGCCATGAACCCCCAAAGAGGGTGATTGGAAAAAATGCACATAGAAAGGCATGAAGATGAAAATTAAAGAGAAGAAAAAATTAAGCAAAGGTTTTTCACGGCGGATTTTGTCGCTTACCCTGGTCGCCATCCTTTTTTATACCAGCACCCTTACATATATAAATACCTTAGCCACTAATAATGAAACAGCAAACGAAGCGGTTTCAGAGTTTCTGACTGCTGAAAATGGCGAAACATCGATTGTTGATGGCAGTGACAACCCCACCCCAACCAATAATGAGAATGAAAACAGCTTAACAGAAGAAGAAATAGACGCCCACCTTAACTTTCTCAAACAGCAATTGGAAGAAGCTGACGAGACGGCAAAAAATAAAGAACAAAACGCTGTAAATGCCCTTAGTGGCATTATCGCGGAGAAGTCTTTGTTTGCGCTGGTTTATTTGTGTGAGTACTATGACGTAAAGGAAGCACCTGCATTTGACGCAGAAACAAAAGCCCGCGTTTATTCCGGCCAGACGGTTGAAATCCGCGGCATAGAATTTATTGACGGCGAGTTTTGGTATCTTGTCAATTTTTATTTGCTAAATGATAATATAGACACGGAACAGGAGATTACGGATGCTGATTTTACCCTCTTTTCCGGTTATGTTGAGAGCAGTTTCCTGGCCTATTCGGACGAACTTTTGCTAAAATGGGAAGCGGAACATCTTGTTAGCTGGTTAAACGCAGTCATTCATTATGAAAATTGTCTGCTTTTACTGGAAAATTATTTGCTTATGCCGGAAGTGGTTGAGGAAATTGATGATCAGCTTTTAGATGAAGAACTAGAGCTTCTTGATGGCTTTGAGTCATTTTTTATGGCGGCTTCTTTTGCCGATTTTTCGTTTGCTGAAACTGGCTTGATGGCCAACTCTTTTAGCATAAGCAGTTCGCCCGATATCGAGCAATTCCCGGAAAGCTACCGCCCGGCCTTGTATGAACTAAAAAATAAATATCCCTCATGGACTTTTGTCCGCATGAATACCGTCCAAGATTGGGCGGCTTCGGTCAGCGGCCAGCTTAATCCGGCTCACCGCAGCCTGATTTGGGATACGGCAACTCCGGCATGGGTTGGGGCATGGTATGAGGGACGCTGGCATATCGCAACAAGTGACGCTGTTTCTCATATCATGGACCCGCGCAACAATCTGACTGAAAACTATATTTTCCAATACGAGCAGCTGACCTACAACAGCTCATACCATAATCATGCTTCAATGGCCAATATCCTGCAAGGTACTTTTATGAGCGGTTTGATTCCCGGTGACACGAGGACATACGCCCAGGCTTTTATGACGCTGGGAGCTAATAACGGAATCAGCCCTTACCATCTTGCCGGGCGGGTACGCCAAGAGCATGGAACAAACGGTTCGGCGCTTATTTCGGGAGCGTATCCCGGTTATGAGGGACTTTACAATTATTTTAACATCGGTGCTTCCGGCCAGACGACAACGCAAGTTATTGTTAACGGGCTGACCCGGGCGCGGAATGAAGGCTGGACGACACGCTACCGCTCGCTTGAAGGCGGTTCGGCTTTTATTGGCAACAGTTACATAAAAAGAGGGCAGGACACTCTTTATTTGCAAAAGTTTAATGTTTCGAATGGTGTCTACAGCCATCAATATATGCAAAATATCCAAGCTCCGCGTTCGGAAGCAATAACAACTTTTAATTCATACCGAAATTCGCTTGATAATGCTTTTGTCTTTAAAATTCCGGTCTATAACGGAATGCCGGACAAAGCTGTGCCGATTAGCGGTGCTGAAAATATTTCACAAGACCCATTGTCAATTACCGATATTCCTGCGGCGATAACTTATGCGGATCAGTTTAGCGTCGGGACAAAGGGCGGAAGCGGTTCAGGGAGCGTATCTTATTCCTCAAGCAATACCAATATTGCCACCATTGACAGCATCACCGGAGCGGTCCTTATCGTTGGGACAGGCACTTTTACGATTACCGCGACCAAAGCTTCCGATGAAAAATATGATTCAATTTCAACAAGCATTAATGTGACGGCAAACCCAAAAACAATCACAATTGCCGGAGTAACAGCGGACAGCCGGGAATATATTAGCACAGATACTAGTTTAACGCTAAACGGCGGAACGCTGACCGGAGTAGCAGACTCTGATTTGGGCGACCCAGCCAAGCTTAGTTTCGTCCTTGGAAGCGGGCAAATGGCTGATCCGAACGCCGGGAATAACAAGCCTGTTCTTACTGATATTAAGCTGACCGGAACAAAAGCCGCCAATTATATCTTGGTCCAGCCGGATTTGACGGTGAATATCCTTTTGCCCACCCAAACTGACAAAATTCCGGCTGTTGTAACCGCCTATGCCCCAACGCTTGGCTTACTTTACGGCATGGTTCTTGGTGAACCAAGCGCGAAGGCAACAGAGGGCGGAGATTCATTTACTTTTTCCTATTCCGGCACTCTTTTAAACGGTGACATTTATCTGCCGAGCAAGACGAAACCAACCGCGCCGGGCATATATACCGTGACCGCTGTTTTAGAAAGTGAAACCCACGCCGGGAGCGGCACAAGCGAAAGCTTTACGATTGCAAAGAAAAATCTTACTTTCAGCAACGGAACTGTTGCTGCCAAGGTTTATGACGGCGGGACTTTCGCCGAGATAGTGACTTTGCCAGTCCTTAATGGCATTATCAATGATGACAATATTAAGATGGAAACTGGAACGGCGGCTTTTAGCTCGGCTAATGCCGGAAATAGCGTAACGGTGGTTGCAAGCGGTTATTCGGTGCTAACAACCGATGACGCAAGCAACGCAAGCGATGCAACAAGCAACGCAAGCGATGCAACAAGCAACGCAAGCGATGCAACAAGCAACGCAAGCGATGCTTGGAAATATAATTTGCCGATTGGCCAGCCTATTTTTGCAAATGCCCAGATTACGCCGAGAACCATCACAATTGATGGCGTGGAAGCAATAGACCGCCCTTATGACGGAACAGATAAAGTCGTTTTAACAGGCGGAACGCTTAATGATGTTTTAGCTTTAGATAAAGATAAAGCAAGGCTTGATTTTGCTTTGGGTTACGGCATTGCACAAAGTGACCAGACAGGTACTTGGGCGGTGACGGCTGATATTAAGCTGACGGGCTTAGCTAGCGGTAATTATTTGCTTACCCAGCCGGAGGGGATAACGGTTAACATAACAAAAGCTGATTCCCCGGCCGGAAGCGATGAAAACGAAAATAAAGATGATAAAGATGATAAAGATAATAAAGAACCGGGACCGGACCCTCTTCCCAATGAAGAAAGCGGGCAATCACAAAAAGAAACACCGCCTTTAAGCACTCCGGGGCAAAGCACTCCGGACCAAGGCACTCCGGGTCAAAACTCAACGAGCAATGGTTCTACGAGCAATGGCTCAACGAGCAATGGTTCTACGAGCGATGGTTCTACGAGTAATGGTTCTGCGAACAATGGCTCTACGAGCAATGGCTCTATGAGCAATGGTTCTACGGGCAATGGACCGAATCAGGCTGTCGCAGCCGCCCCGCCCCAGACTGTCATAGCCACTCCGTCCCCGGCAGACAGGGCAACGGTTTCAGAACCGCAAGTGATTGAAGGCAATCAAGTGATTGAAAACATTCAAGTAATAGAAAACAATGAAGAAAAAAGTGAAGATGAAAGCAAGAATTTGGAAACCGAACTTGCCAAAGTTTCACATGGAGAAAATGCTGATTATGCCTCTGAAAATGAACCTATGTACCTTACCGAAGACGTAACTGTTTTAGAAGATGTCCGGGCGGCCAGCCCAGCCCTAAAACGAGTCCCGGCCATCGCCGCCTTAATGGGCCATAAAAACTTTATGCAAATTGTCCTTGCCGGGGTTTTAACGATAATGCTTGGCTGCGGCGCGGCGGTGGTAATCAAGCTTAAGACCGGAAATAAGTAGCATAAACTAAATATTGCGTATAATAAAAACTCCTTTCGCATATCTTTAATCAGTAAAGATTTGGAAGGAGTTTTTCATGGAAAATTTAAGTAGCGGTACTTATGACTTGTATAAGGATATTCAATTAAGATGTGGCGGTGAAATTTATATCGGGGTAGTCGGTCCGGTCAGGACGGGAAAATCGACTTTCATTAAGCGTTTTATGGATTTGATGGTGCTTCCTTATATGAATGAAGAATTTGAAAAGGAGCGGGCGACTGATGAAATGCCGCAAAGCTCGGGCGGGCGGACAATTACCACGACCGAACCCAAATTCATTCCCAAGGAAGCAGCAGAAATAAAGCTGGCCGGGGAAATTGAAGCAAAAGTCCGCTTAATCGATTGTGTCGGTTATATGGTTGACGGCGCAAGCGGCCATATGGAAGATGATGCGGAAAGAATGGTTAAAACGCCATGGTCGAGCCAGGAAATTCCTTTTACTGAAGCCGCTGAAATAGGTACACGAAAGGTCATTAATGACCATTCGACAATCGGAATCGTCATTACCTGTGACGGAAGCTTTGGCGACCTTCCCCGCGAAAGCTTCAAGGAAGCGGAAGACCGGACAATTTTGGAGCTATTGAAAATACATAAGCCTTTTATCGTGTTGGTAAATACCGCAAAACCCCATTCCGATGACGCAAAAATGCTGGTTGACGATATCCGGAGAAAATACAATGTTACCGCGCTTCCGGTAAATTGCGAGCAGCTCAAAAAAGAAGATATCCACGCGATAATGGAACGGATTTTGTATGAATTTCCGCTGACGATGGTCGAATTTTTTATGCCAAAATGGGTTGAAATGCTTCCGGCGACCCACCCGATGAAAGTTGACATTGTTTCCAATATCAAAGCCCTTATGAAACAGCTTGGCAATATTAAAAGCGTTGTTGACGGCGGAATTGTGCTGGAAAGCAGCTATATCAAAAATTCAAAAGTGAACCAGATCAGTATGTCTGACGGCTGTGTGAAGGTCTGGCTTGAGGTTGATGACACTTATTATTACGAAATGCTAAGTGAGCTGATTGGCGAAGACATAAAAAGTGAGTATCATCTGCTTAATGTCCTGCGTGAGCTTTCCAGAATGCGCCGCGAATATATCAAGGTTTTACACGCCGTCGATGCCGTCAGAATGAAAGGATATGGTGTCGTGACCCCGGATCGCGAGGAAATTCGTTTGGAAAGCCCGGAAATCATCAAGCACGGCAACAAATATGGGGTTAAAATAAAAGCTGAAAGCCCAAGCATTCACATGATTAAGGCAAATATTGAAACCGAAATCTCACCAATCGTCGGGACGGAAAACCAGGCTAAGGATTTGATTCAATATATTGCAAGTGCCGATACCAGCGAAGAGGGGATCTGGGAGACAAATATTTTCGGCAAAACAGTTGAACAGCTGGTGAATGACGGAATTAACGGGAAGATTTCAATGATTGGTGATGAAAGCCAGCTGAAATTACAGGAAACAATGCAAAAGATTGTCAATGACAGCAATGGTGGGATGGTGTGCATTATTATTTAGTGAGTGGGCAAGAGTTATGTAAAAAAGGTGACGCGAGTGTCACCTTTTTTGCTGTTCAAATTTAGTCTATCCGTTTTTATTAATTTATGGTATAATGTCACTAAGACATTATACCAGCGCAGTTTTAGTGCGCATCCCCCGGCGGGGACATGATTTCATTAGAAATCATGGTATAATATATTTATATTAAGAATTAAAGGAGTTAAAAATGCCTGTAGTATATACAATTAATTTACAATGGGATTCAGAAGCGTAAGCAAAAATATTTCTTTGTATTTTAAATCGGAGCGGCATGAGAGGGCATACGCATAGTGGCGAAAAGGAGAATAAATGAACCCAATTTACGAAAAATTACTTAAATGCAAACAAAGCATAATTGATTTCCAAAAAAACGCCGGCATTGCTGATTTTAAGCCAAAACTTGCCTTGGTGCTTGGTTCTGGCCTAGGTGATTATGCCGAAACGATGAAGATTTGCGCCGAACTTGACTATGCCGAGATAGATGGCTTCCCCCAATCAACGGTTGAGGGACACGCCGGGAAATTCGTTTTTGGTTATGTCGAAGATGTCCCGGTTATCTGCATGAAAGGGCGGGTTCATTTTTATGAGGGCTACCATATTTCCGATGTTGTCTTGCCAATCCGCCTGATGGGCTTATTAGGGGCAGAGATACTTTTTCTCACCAATGCTTCCGGCGGTATCGGCGCGGATATGAAAGCTGGCACTTTAATGCTGATTACTGACCATATCAGCAGTTTTGTGACCAATCCCTTAACTGGCGCAAATGTTGATGAGCTTGGAACGCGCTTCCCGGACATGAGCACGGTTTACCGCCCTGAGTTAAATGATATTATCCGCGTCACAGCAGCCAGCCTAAACATTCCCTTGCCCGAAGGCATTTACGGCCAGGCGGCCGGCCCTTCCTTTGAAACTCCGGCCGAAGTCATGATGTTTAAAGCAATGGGGGCTTCCGCTGTCGGAATGAGTACGGCGGTTGAAGCAATAGCGGCAAACCACATGGGCATGAAAGTATGTGGGGTATCTTGTGTTTGCAATCCGGCGGCCGGGCTTTCGGAAACACCGCTTACGCATGAGGAAGTGCAGGAAGCGGCAAATGAAGCTGCTCCGCGCTTCAAAAAGCTAGTAACTGAATCAATTAAAGCTTTTAAGCTTACATAATATAAAGGAGAGTAAAATTAAAACAAATATACCCATCCTTGAACTGATAAAATCAGCACTGGCCGCCAGGACAAAGGCTTATGCCCCTTATTCAAGCTATCTTGTTGGTGCTTCTGTTTTGACCAAGGACGACCGTGTTTATACGGGGGCAAATATCGAAAATGCTTCTTATGGCGCGTCAAACTGTGCCGAACGGACCGCCATTTTTAAAGCGGTCAGCGAGGGGAACGCAAAACTAAAAGCCGTTTGTGTCGTTGGCGGGCCAAGAGACGAAGAAATCACCGGATTTGCTTATCCTTGTGGTGTCTGCCGCCAAGTAATGCGTGAGTTTTGCTTAAACCCTGATGAGTTTGCTGTTATTGTGGCAAAAAACGAAGAAGAGTACCGTATCTTTACTTTAAACGAAATACTGCCAGCCAGCTTTGGGCCGGAAAAGCTTGGCATATGATGACTTTGTGAGGTGAAAAATGAAAATCCGCTTATTTAATGCCCGAATCTTAACGATGGAAGAAAACCGCCCCCTTTTTTGCGGCGAAATTCATATTAATGATGAATTAATTACCTATGCCGGGGAGGAGCCGGCGGCTTTAACTGACTGGGATAAAGAAATTGATTGCCAAGGCAATTTGCTGATGCCGGGCTTCAAAAACGCCCATACCCACTCCGGCATGACGCTTCTTCGTTCCCATGCTGATGATTTGCCGCTGGCGGATTGGTTATTCAATCAAGTTTTCCCCATTGAGGAAAAGTTAAATGCCGATGATATTTATCATTTAACAAAGCTGGCGATCCTAGAGTATTTAACCAGCGGAATCACGGCCATTTTTGAGATGTATATGGCCCAGGAAACGATTGCGGCGGCCTGTCAGGAAATGGGGATGCGCTGTGTCCAGGTCGGGGCGGCCAACAATTTTGGCACGACCCCCAAGCAGGTTGCCCAGTTCTACGAAAAGCTCAATAATGTCAATCCGCTTACTTCTTATCATTTAGGCTTTCATGCTGAATATACTTGCAGCGAATCATTGCTAAGGGAAATTGCCGAACTTTCAAAGCATTATAAAGCCCCGGTTTTTACCCATCTTTGCGAAACTGCTGACGAAGTAAAGGGGTGCATTGAAAGGTATGCAAAAACCCCGGTCGGATATCTTGATTACTTGGGCATATTTGATTATGGCGGGGGCGGCTATCACTGCGTCCACCTAACTGAAGAAGATTTAAACATTTTCCGGGCTAAGCGCCTTTATGCGGTTACTAACCCGGCCTCAAATTTAAAGCTTGCCAGCGGGATTGCCCCGATTTCAGCGTTCCTCAAAAATTACATTCCTGTCGCGATTGGCACTGACGGGCCGGCAAGCAACAATTGCCTTGATATGTTCCGCGAAATGTTCCTGGTTACTGGCCTCGCCAAAGTCCGTGACAACGATGCCGCCGCCGTTCCGGCGATGGAAGTCTTAAAGATGGCTTGCGTAAACGGAGCTAAGTGCATGGGCCTTAATAAGTCAACGAGCTTGGCGGCGGGAAATTTTGCCGACCTTATTTTGCTTGACCTAAATCAGCCCAATATGCAGCCGATGAACAATATTGCCAACAATATCGTATATAGCGGAAGCAAGCAAAATGTCATGATGACAATGATTCATGGCCGCATTCTTTATGAAAAGGGTGAATTTCTGGTTGGTGATGTTGCGGATATTTATGCAAAAGCAAATGGGATTATTAATAGAGTGAAAAATCAAGGTGCTTAACATGGAATATCTCTTTTTTGCCCTTGCCGCCTTTGGCATAGTTTTTATTATTATGCTGTCCGGCTGGATACAAGAAAAACGAAATGAACGTAAATTTACCAAGTTTTTACGCGCTGATTATGGCAGCTTGCCGAAGCGTGAATACGTGGCGGAACAATACCAAAACATAAGCCATTATTTCTGGCGAAAGAAAAAAGGTTTTTTTATTGACGATATCACTTGGCATGACCTAGAAATGGACGAAATATTTAAACGCATGAACCATACCTATTCTTCGGCGGGCGAAGAATATCTTTATTATCTTTTGCGCAGCCCCTGCATAGATAAAAACGTGCTGCAAAAAAGAGAAGAAATCATTACCTATTTCCGCAATAACCCCAATGACCGCGTCCGTTGGCAATTTTTATATGCCCGGATTGGGCGGACCGGAAAATATTCAATTTATGATTATCTAGGCTATCTTGACAAGCTGGGCAAACGGTCAAATATCCCCCACTATTTTTCAATCATTAGTTTTGTGGCTGCGATACTGCTGATAACTATCTCCCCGGCAATCGGCGTAGCAGCTTTATTTGTTATATTGGCAAACAACCTGCTTTCTTATTTTCGCTTCAAAAAAGAAATAGAGCCTTATATAGTCTGTTTTTCTTATATTTTCCGCGTCCTTGACAGCATTAGGGGCATGGAAAAAAAGCGGCTGCCGATTTTAAATGAAAAGATTGATGAAATGGCCGCCTTAAAGGCCGCCTTTAAACGCTTTAAATTCGGGTCATATATTTTAATGTCCCCGACCCGCCTAAACAGCGGGGCAAACCCCGTTGAAATAATCCTTGATTACCTAAGAATGGGACTCCATCTTGACTTAATTAAATTTAACCAAATGCTTAGCGAAGTTAAAAAGCATGGGGATAAAATCGAATCAATTTTGACAATCATGGGCGAAATAGAAGCAATGATTGCAATTGGTGCATTCCGGGTCAAGCTACAATATTGCTTGCCGGTTTTTACTAAAGATAAAGAAATTAATTTTACCAATATTTACCATCCTTTATTGACCGAGCCAGTCAAAAACGATTTCACGGTTAAGAAAAGCATTTTGCTGACTGGCTCAAACGCTTCCGGCAAATCCACTTTCCTAAAGACAATCGCCGTTAACGCAATCCTAGCCCAAAGCATTAATACTTGTACTGCCGATAGCTATCAAGCGGGAATGTTTTATATTGCGACCTCGATGTCATTAAAGGATGATATTATCGCTGGCGACAGTTATTATATGGTCGAAATAAAGTCCATGAAGCGGCTAATAGAGTTGGGTACGGGGCAAAAGGGCGAAATTCCGGCATTAGTCCTGGTTGATGAGGTTCTCCGCGGAACGAACACCGTTGAAAGAATCGCCGCGTCAACCCAGATCCTTAAAAGCCTTAACAGCGGAAACAATGTCTGCATTGCCGCGACCCATGATATTGAGCTGACATATTTATTGGCGGATAAATTTGAAAACCATCATTTTGAAGAAAAATTCATCGATGATGATATTTATTTTCCTTATAAAATATTGGCCGGGCCGGCCACGACCCGCAATGCAATTAAGCTGCTTAAAGTAATGGGTTATGATAAAGAATTGGTTGCCGATGCGGAAAAATTGGCCGAAAAGTTTATGAAGAGCGGCAAGTGGAAAAGTGACTAACCACAGCAAGATGTGATTGAGTCACTAATTTTTTATAGAAGGGCGTGGTTTATTTTGAAAGTAAAAATTTTCACAGACGGTTCGGCAAGGGGAAATCCGGAAGGGCCGGGCGGATATGGCGCGATTATCCAGTTTGTTGACTCGCGCCAGCGGCTGCATGAGCGGGAGTTTTCCGGCGGATTTAAGCAAACGACAAATAACCGAATGGAGCTTCTGGCGGCGATAATCGGCCTTGAAGCCTTGACAAAACCATGTGAGGTAAATTTGATTTCAGATTCCAAGTACCTTACCGAAGCATTTAATCAAGGCTGGATTTGGAATTGGCAGCTGAAAGGGTGGAAGACCAGCACCAACAAGCCCGTCAAAAATATTGATTTATGGAAACGTCTTTTGACGGCAGCCAAACCGCACAAGGTAAACTTTGTTTGGATTAAGGGCCATGAGGGCAATGAGGGCAATGAACGCTGTGACAAGCTGGCGACAGCGGCCGCCGATGGGGAAGAGGAGACTTTGGCGGAAGATGTGGGCTATATGGAATTGCATTCCAAGGAATTTATCCACGAAAATATTCCATGAAATCATTAGGGAAATCCTTGGCGAAATAATATTTGACATTACCTAATAAACGCAGTATACTAATTTTAGTAATCCGATGAAAACCGTTCTTTTTTGGAGTGTTTTATGAATAATTTTATCCTATTTCTAAATGCTTTTTTATCATATTTCTTAGTTTATGCCATTTCTGCCGTAGTCATTGTTACAGCAGTTTTATTGGGTGTCCGCTTCCGCAAAATAAAGGACGCAAAAGAAGCGGCCGCCGCCAATCAAGAAAGCCAAACCGAGAATCAGTAATTACGTTTTTCCTTTCAACCCGATAAATCGCATATATGCGGTTCATAATTGTATATGAACGCGCTTTTGCAGACTGCATAGATTATGCGATTCATAAATGTGTTATGGACGCTCTTTTGCAGACTGCATAGATTATGCGGTTCATAAATGCGTTATGAACGCGCTTTTGCAGACTGCATAACTCCAAGCTGGGGCACGCTCTCGCTCCATGAGAGATGTAGCGGTACTAAGGTTTCAAAAAACGAAACCAAAGTACCGACATCTCTCAAGGGCCCGCTTTGGAGTTTGCATCTGCCTTGCGCGTAGTTACGATTACGAGATGTGACTACATTATCGTGCAATACGAGAGTGTGATTCAAATGCACGACCTTGAGAATCGTCGTTAGTAACGCAACGATTCAAAAAACGAAACCAAGTACCGACATCTCTCAAGGGCCCGCTTTGGAGTTTGCATCTGCCTTGCGCGTAGTTACGATTACGAGAAACGAGAATATGACTCCATTATAGCGCAATACGAGAGTGTAATTCAAT
>Ga0099364_10000491_pt1 | contig 66757 bp, 59 predicted proteins | sample TergutTh196P3_FD_73070 | JGI IMG/M metagenome (GOLD analysis project Ga0099364, IMG submission 73070) | Microcerotermes parvus P3 segment gut microbial communities from Pointe-Noire, Republic of the Congo - Th196 P3 | ecosystem: Host-associated > Arthropoda: Insects > Digestive system > Gut ... | reverse complement strand
CCGGCGTATAGTTCCTCTTTGGCATTCTGCTTCCTCCTTTTTAAAACTGGTTACGACTATCATATCCTATCTTAAAAAGTGGTATGAATCTTGGGGGGGAGGTCACACGCCGTCGCTCTGCGGTGCACTGGCGTTGGCACCGCTTCGCTCTCCAAGGGGGCGCTGCCCCCTTTTGGCGGGCTACGCTCATTCGCGTTGCTCATGGGCTACGCCCTGTTACCCCCGAAATTGTGGTCCGGCTTCGCCAAGGCTGAGCCTTGGCTTGCCTATAATGGGGGAGGTTTCCTCCCCCATGCCCCCTCCAGGCGTGTCGGTCCGAGTTCGTTTGCCCCTACTACGTGAATGGTCGGGCCCCCTTCGGGGGCCCGACCATTCATGGTGCGGTCAAGAGGACTTGAACCTCCACGCCTTGCGGCACACGGCCCTCAACCGTGCGCGTCTGCCAGTTCCGCCATGACCGCTTGCTCGCCTTTTTCGCTTGATGCGGCGTTGCTCCTCGCTCGGACTCCTTACGTACCACTAAGTACGCTGCGTCGTCCTCGCTCCGGTGCGCCTTGCCTGAAGCGAAAAATGCTTCGCAATGCTCTGTGCCCAAAGCCGATGGTACCGGCGATCGGGGTCGAACCGATACGATGTTGCCACCACCGGATTTTGAGTCCGGCGCGTCTGCCAATTCCGCCACGCCGGCTCAGCGAAATATATCCTAACACGATATGACACACTATTGCAAGAAAAACATATGGTATGCAGGAAGTTTTTCATATATAATGTCATGGTATGTTTATTCGGGCAGCCGTGCTGCACGCAATTATCGGATGTTTGATTGTAAGGGAGAAACGAGAAATGTTCAAGGGAACAAAGAGAGCTGCGGTTTTGATGGTGATGATGGCTGTCATGGCTATGATGGCGCTTACGGGCTGTATGCCTCCGGCGGGCGCTGAGGGGGGGGAGGGGAACGCTTTGATGAGCTTCCTGCCGCTCGTCCTTATCATCGCCGTTTTTTATTTCATACTTATAAGGCCTCAGAACAAGAAAAACAAGCAGGTCAACGAGATGAGGAGCGCGTTGAAGCGCGGCGACTGGGTCACGACCATTGGCGGGTTCAGGGGCCGCGTGGTCAAGGTTACGGATGAGATGCTTACCATCGAGGTCGGCAAGGACAAGGTCAAGATGGATATAATGCGTTGGGGCATCTCCAAGATCGAGGAAGGGACGCCAGAGCGCAGCACCACAAGGAAGAAGCGTGACGAGGAGCCGGAAGAAGCAGGTGAAGAGCCCAAGCGCAAGCCCAAGAAGCTTGCCCCTGCCCCGAAGAAGGATTCGGAGCCAGAAGAGGATCCAGAAGGCGAGGATGTCGACGGCATCGACGAGGATGACGAAGAATAGAATAAGAATAAGTCATAAGGAAGTAACGGCAAGATGAAAAAACTTGGAGCAATTATAGTTATCGTGGTCACCGCCTTTGTGTGGGTGATAACAGTGGTAGGCATAGGGCCTCTAGGACCCATACAGGATGATATAAAGCTAGGGCTGGATATTTCGGGCGGCGTGTACGTCGTCTTGGAGGCGGACACCGATGCGACAGGCAGCGAACTGGCAGAGCTGATGGAGCAGACCAGGGCTATTATCGACAACCGCGTCAACGAGATGGGCTTGGCTGAGCCGTCGATCACTATCGAGGGTGAGAAATATATCCGAATCGAGCTTCCGGGCGTGGACGACCCGGAAGAAGCCATACAGACCATAGGCACGACGGCAAGGCTGCAGTTCCAGCTTGCGGACGGCACGGTGATGCTTGAAGGAAACGATGTCACCGGCAGCACGGTGCAGGTAGACCAGGACAATGGCGGCTACCTTATCACGCTCGAGTTCACAAACGAGGGCGGCCAAAAGTTTTACGAGGCGACGACAAGGGCTTTCAACAATGATGTGGAGGAGCCTTTTATTGAGGGCGTGTTTGACGCGAACCAGATAGCCATAGTCCTTGACGACGACATCCTTTCGGCGCCGTCGGTCACCAACGGACCCATCTCGGGCGGCAGCGCCGTTATCACGAGGGGAGGCGGCTTCGGCCAGGACGAGGCTATCAGGACCTCCACGCTTATACGCGCTGGCGCCCTGCCTGTCGATTTGCACGAGATAGAAAGCTCTGCGGTGGGCGCAAGGCTCGGCATGAACGCGCTTGAGAACAGCATTATCGCCGGGATCATAGGCGTATTGCTGGTGTTCATAATCATGATTTTGATGTTTCGCTTTATGGGTGTCGGGGCCTCGCTTGCATTGCTGCTTTATGTCCCGATAATCCTGTGGATACTTGTAGCGGGTAACGGCGTGCTTACGCTGCCTGGCATTGCGGGCCTTATCCTGTCCATAGGTATGGCGGTGGACGCCAACGTCATAATATTCGCGCGCATCAGGGACGAGGTGGCGGAAGGCAAGACTATACGCGTCGCGGTTGGGTCTGGGTTCAGGAAGGCTATCGGAACGGTGTTTGACGCCCAGATAACCACGCTTATAGCGGCCTTTGTGCTTTATCAGTTCGGTACCGGACCGGTAAGGGGCTTCGCGCTCATGCTCATTATAGGTATTGGGATAAGCTTAGTTACCGCATTGGTGATAACCAATATATTTGTCCGCGTATTTGCAGAGAGCAACTTTATCGTGAAGCGTGGCCTCTTTGGAGTGCGCGAAGGGACAAGCACCGGCTCAAGGCTGTCCGTATTTTTCAGATTTGTCAAGAACCGCAGGATATTCTATCTTGTGAGCGTGGCATTGCTTGTGATAGGCATTGGCCTCGGCGTTGGTCGCGGTTTCAACCTCGGTATCGACTTTACGGGCGGCACCATGATGCAGATAGACTTCGGGCAGGCCGTGTCAACCGAACAAGTCACCAATGTGTTTGAGGAACACGGCATCACCGACGCATCTGTCGTCACAGTAGGCGAATATCAGGAAGGCGCTATTATCAGGACGACCCAGGCGATGACGAGCCCGGACAGGGATGCGATAATGGCGACGTTTACCGAAACCTACGATCTTCAGGACGATGCGCTTCAGACCTTTGAACAATTTGGGCCTTCGGTCGGGCAGATGCTCTTGAACAATGCGATACAGGCGGTGCTTCTTTCGATAGGGCTGATGCTGATATATATAGTGATACGGTTCCGTTTCAAGCTCGGGCTTGCGGCCATTATCACGGTATTCCACGATATCGCCATGCTTATCGCGATGTACGGCATTTTCCAGTTCACGATAAACAACCCGTTTATCGCCGCCGTGCTTACAGTGGTCGGTTATTCAATCAACGGCGGGATAGTCGTTTCCGACAGAGTGCGCGAAAACCTTGCGGAGATGCGAAAGCAGACGCTTGAAGGCATTGTCGATACGAGCATAAACCAAACGCTTGTCCGCAATATAGTGAGTACGGGGACGACGATAGCGGCCATTATACCGCTTATAATCTTGGGCGGCGATGTTGTGAGCCAGTTCGCCATACCTCTTGCCATAGGCATACTTCTCGGCGGCCTGTCCTCGCTCTTTATCACTACGCCTGTATTCTACGACCTCGCCAAAGCGACGCATCGCTACGGCGGGAAGTACAAAGGTGCAGCGAAACTGACCGATGCCGAACGGGCGAAACTCGGCGCCAAGATACCCAAGGGTGACGATGGCTCTGACAGCGGGCTGCACCAGAGCGGCGGCAAGAAGAAGAAAAAGAACAAGAGCAATGACGAGCGCAGGCCGAACGACGGCGCAGTAGTATAGCGTGGATGCGGAAGATGAACGCCGCATTGCCTTGAATGGACCAGCTAGAGCAGTTCATCAGCGACCTTCTTGATATCAACCCAAACGTTGATATCGGGTTGATAGAGAGTGCCTACAAAAAAGCCGACCAGATGCATGCAGGCCAGCTCCGCAAGTCAAAAGAGCCATATATCATACATCCGATAGGGGTGGCAAAGATACTCGCAGAGCTTGGCATGGACGACATGACAATCGCCGCGGGGCTTTTGCATGATGCGGTGGAAGACACGCCGTATAGCATGGAGGAATTGCAAAAGGACTTCGGCATGCAGGTGGCGTTTTTGGTGAACGGCGTGACCAAGCTCGGCAACATAGTGTATGACACAAAAGAGGAGCGCCAGGCGGAAAACCTTAGGAAGATGTTCCTCGCAATCTCAAAAGACATACGCGTGCTTATCATCAAGCTTGCGGACAGGCTGCACAACCTCAGGACTATCAACTATATGAGCGATGAGCAGATCATAGGGAAGTGCGAGGAGACGCTTGAGATATATGCGCCCCTTGCCAGCAGGCTCGGTATCTATACCGTAAAGTTTGAGCTTGAGGACATCGCGCTTAAATATCTCGACCCGGTCGCATACTATATGCTGGCGGACGAGCTGAAGGAGCGAAAGAGCGAGCGGGAGGAGCGTATAGGCAATGTGATCGAGCAGATCAAGGCGGCTATAGACGAGTATAGTGTCAAGTACGAAATAACGGGGCGGTCCAAGCACTTCTACAGCATATACCTCAAGATGAAAGACCAGAACAAGTCGGTCGAGGAGATCTTTGACCTGACGGCGGTACGCATCATCGTCGAAACCGTGCGCGACTGCTATACGGTGCTGGGCGCTGTGCACACGCTGTGGCGGCCTATGCCAGGGCGGTTCAAAGACTATATCGCAATGCCAAAGCCGAATATGTACCAGTCGCTGCACACCACGCTGGTAAGCGAGAGCGGCGTTCCGTTCGAAGTCCAGATACGCACGGAGGCGATGCACAGGGTGGCGGAATACGGCATCGCGGCACATTGGAAATACAAAGAGGGCATTGGGGAGGACCAGGAGGAGCTGAAGCTTGCGTGGATAAGGCAGACGCTCGAATGGAACCGTGACATGAACGACCCGCGCGAGTATATGGAGGCGATGCGGACAGACCTCTTTTCGAACCAGGTTTTTGTGTTCACGCCGAAAGGGGACGTGATAGAGCTGCCGACAGGCTCCACGCCGCTGGATTTCGCGTTCAAGATACACAGCGACATAGGCATAAAATGCGTGGGCGCGCGCGTCAACAAAAAGATGGTTCCGATAGACTATGTGTTGCAGAACGGCGAGGTTATCGAGATAGTCACGTCGAAGACCAGCAAGGGGCCGTCTCTGGACTGGCTGAATATAGCAAAGAGCGCCGGCGCAAAGTCGAAAATACGGCAATGGCTGAAAAAGCAGGACAAGAGCCATAATATTGAACGAGGCCGCACCTTGCTCGAAAAGACGGTGAAGCGCAAGGGCTACGATGTCGAGGATATTGTGCGTACGCATTGGCTGGCAAAAATTGCGAAGCAGCAAAACCATGCGACGGTCAACGAGCTGTATTCGTCTCTGTCGCACGGTGGCGCCATGGTCGGCAAGGTTATCGCAAAGCTTGTCGATATGTATCAGGAAGAGTATGACAAGAAAGCGCTGACTGAACCAGATGACAAAGCCCTTGCTACAGCAAAGACGCACGAGCATACGAAAAAGGGCTTGGCCGAGCGCAACGAAACGCGCATCGTCGCAGACGGGCTTGAGGGGATGCTGGCACGGCTGTCAAGGTGCTGCTCGCCCGTACCTGGCGACGAAATCGTGGGCTTTATCACAAAGGGGCGCGGCCTTAGCGTGCATAGGGCGGACTGCCCGAACATAGTGAGCCTGCCAGAGGCCGACCGCGAAAGGCTTATGCATGTAGATTGGGACGGCTCCAAGGGGTCAGGCACATACAATGCGGACATTTTTATACTTGCAAACGACCGCAAGGGGCTGTTTTCGGACATCTCCAGGGTCTGCCTCGATATGGATGTCAATATATCGGGCGTAAACCTCAAGACGAACGATGACGGCAGCGTCAGCATAAACATGACGCTTTCCATCGCGCACCTTGGGGAGATTGCAAAGATCATGCGCACGCTAGGGCAGGTTGATAGCGTGCTTGAAGTTTATAGGGCGAAAGGTTAGGGAATGACATGAAAGTCAATGCGTATGTGGTAGGCATGATAGGGACGAATTGCTATCTGGTGTGGGACGAGGAGAGCAGAGAGGCGATGCTTGTCGACCCGGGCGGTTACGATGCGGCAATCTCCCGCACCGTTGCGGACGAAGGTTTGACGTTAAAGTATATCGCGCTGACGCATGGGCACGGCGATCATGTCGATGGCGTGAACGATTTCGTGGCGGAGTTCCCTGAGACGCGGGTCGCCATGAGCGAGGCGGATATGAGCTATGTGAGCGATACGGACGAAAATATTTCCGGCAGGTTTTTTGGCAGGAAGATAATGATCGGCAAGACGGGGAGCGAGCTGTACCTAAAGGACGGTGACAGGCTTATGCTTGGGGATATATGCTTCAAGGTGATATCCGTGCCAGGCCATACGCCAGGCGGCCTCGCTTTCTATGCGGAGGGGCATGATGCGGAACTCGTGGCGGGCCAGGCATTCTCCGGCACGGTTTTTTCCGGCGACACGCTGTTCCACCTTTCCGTAGGTCGTACAGACCTTATCGGCGGGGATGCCGCTACGCTCGCTAAATCCATAAAGGAAAGGCTGTTCACGCTGCCGGACGACACTTTGGTGTTGCCAGGGCATATGGACGCGACCACCATAGAGACCGAAAAGCGGCACAATCCTTTTGTCTAGGACGCCGGCATTCCTAGGATGCCAGCATATAGATCTCTCTCACAGCCGCTTCGTCAAGGCGGATAAAGCCGTCGATAAGCGAGCCACGAGCGGCCATGCACCTTTTGACGGCATCGGGGATGTCTTCTTTCGGTATCCCGAGTTCGGCGAGGGTGGTGGGCATATGCAGGGTCTTGAGCCAGCCCAGAAACCGCTCTATCCCAAGCAGGGCGGTCTTTGCCGCATCTGCCGTGTTCGCCGTGCCTCGTTCGACGCCGAATACATTTACGGCAAACCTCGCTACGCGGGCGATCTGCTCCTCCGAGCCGTGCCTGACGAAATATTTTAGCAGTGCAGGCATTATGGCGGCCAGCCCTGCGCCGTGCGTAGTATTGTAATGGCCGCTAAGCTGGGACTCGAGCGCGTGTTCGCCCCCTGAGCTGCCCTCTGGGCGGCCTATCATCATCAAATCGGAATGGCTGAGCGAGCCCGCAAGCATAAGCTCCGCCCGCGCTTCGTAGCTTTCCGGCTCGGCGAGGGCTATCGGAGCGTACTTTACGACGGTTTGCATGGTCGATTCGCAATATCGGTCGCCCAGATGGCTTGGATGGTTCGAGAAGTAGCGCATAAAGGTGTGCGAGAATATGTCTACGGCGCCGGACGCTGTCTGCCATGTGGACAAGGTATAAGCAAGCTCAGGGTTCATAATGGCGAATCTCGGCCGTGCCGCCCATAGCCCTTTCTTCTGGCCGGTGTCCACATCATCCACCAATACGGCGGAGCGGCTTGTCTCGCTGCCGGATGCGGATATGGTGGTCACTGTCCCGATAGGGAGCGTCCTTTCAAGCTTTTTGCCGAGGTAAAACTGCCAGAAGTCCCCGCCGTTCGCCGCTCCATAGGCGATGGCCTTGGCTGTGTCTATCGCGCTACCGCCGCCTACGCCAAGCAGAAAGTCCACCCCCTCGGCTATCGCCGTCTGCACGCCTTTTTCGGCGTGGGAGCGTTTCGGGTTTGGCTCCGCCCCGCCGAAGCCTATATGCTCGATCCCTGCATCGCTCAACGAAGCCGCAACTCGGTCATACAAGCCGCTATTTATTATATTGCCGGAGCCGTACACGATCATGGCCTTTGTCCCGCCGTACTTCTTCACAAGCCGACCGACCTCGCTTTCCGTACCCCTGCCAAAAACGATTTCAGAATCAAATTGAAATGAAAAATTATTCACGAAACGCCCTCCTGACACAACATCAAATGATAGAAGATAAGTGTATCATAATAGGCTATAATTTATCTATGAAAACTGATTTCAAGCTGACGCGCATCGCATGCTATCTAGGATATATCACTCAGGCAATCGTCATAAACATGGCGGCGGTCCTGTTTATCGTGTTCCATGAAACATATGAGGTATCTTACAATCAACTGGGGTTTCTCGTATTTTTGGCCTTTGTGGTGCAAATGGCGGTGCTTGCTGTAGGGGCAGGGCACGTTGACCGCTTGGGATATCGCTTCTTTGCGGTTTTCGGGCATGTCGCTGTCGCAGCCGGGCTTGTCCTTGTGGGCGTGCTGCCAAGCACGATGGACGCCTCTTATGCTGGGCTTTTGATCGCCGTTGCGGTATACGCGGTCGGCGGAGGGCTGATAGAGGTGGCGATCAGCCCTCTGGTGAACGCCCTTTCCGGCTCCGCCAAAAGCGCGACGATGAATTTCCTGCATTCGTTTTATTGTTGGGGGCAGGTGCTTACGATCTTGGGGACAACCATGTTTTTGCAACTTGCAGGGCGTCAGATGTGGGCTGCAATCCCTATGATATGGGCTGCAATCCCTGTGATCAATACGGTCTTGTTCGCTAAGGTCGCTTTGCCCGACACTCTGCCTGAAAGGGAGCGGATGCCTGTAAGGAGCCTATTCACATCGAGAACGTTTGTTCTTATAATTGTAATGATACTTTGCGCCGGGGCTGCGGAGACGGTAATAGCGCAGTGGTCGTCGCTTTTTGCGGAGGAAGGGCTAGGATATCCAAAGATGGTAGGGGATTTGCTTGGCCCGTGCCTTTTCGCCGCATTGATGGGAGTGAGCAGGCTGTTGCAGGCGCTCAGAAAGAATCAGTCCCGTCCTGAAACGACCCTGCTTTATTATGCTATCGGGTGCGTGGTGTGCTACGTGCTGATAGTGGCGGTGAAGCAGCCGATGATAGCGTTGCTTGCCTGTGCGGCGTTTGGGTTTTTTGTGGCGATAATGTGGCCAGGCTTGCTTGCGCTCAATGGGCTGGCGTTTCCGTCTGGCGGGGCTGCGTCCTTTGGGATACTGGCGGTCTTTGGCACCCTTGGCTGCGCAGTGGGGCCGTGGGGCGCGGGGATAATGGCGGATTTTTACGGCCTTCAGTCCGGGCTTATGGTGGGACTTGTCTTTGCGACGCTGTTGGCGGCGCTGTTGGCTGTCAGCAAGCGCAAAAGTATTTGAAAATCTCAGCAATCCCATTTTTGTCTATATCTATATACCCTCCTATCATTCCGCCGGTGTCCTGTATGCAACGCTCAATGGCGGCGTCCACATCCCCCTCTGGTACGCCAAGCCCGGTGAGCGTGGTCGGTAGCCCTATTGAATTCAGCCAAACCTCGAAACGTTCTATTCCATCAAGGGCGACAAGAGGGCTGTGTCCCATTTCTGTATCGGAGCCGAAGACGCGGACGGCAAAATTTGCAATGCGGTCTATCTGCTCTGCCGTGCCGTGACGCAGGACATATCTTAGGAGTGCTGGCATCATAACGGCCAGGCCTGCGCCGTGGGCTGTGTCATAGTGTCCGCTCAACTGATGCTCAAGCGCATGCTCGCCGCCACCATGCCCGATATTCTTGCCTATTCCAGTAAGGTCGTTGTGCGAAAAGGCGGCGGCCATCATCAGCTCTGCCCGCGCTTCGTAGTTATCTGGCTCAAAGACTGCGATCGGCGTATACTTCCTTGTCGTTCGCAATGTGGCAAAACAGTATTCGTCGCCAAGATAACAAGCATCATTGTTGAAAAAACGCATGAATGTATGTGAAAATATATCGGCGCCTCCCGCTGCGGTCTGGTGGCTGGGGACAGAGAACGTCAGCTCTGGATTTAGGATTGCAAAGACTGGACGGCAAGGATCCCACAAGAGGCCTTTCTTCAGCCCTGTATCAATGTCGTCCACAACAACCATGGATCTGCTGGTCTCGCTTCCTGCTGCGGCAATCGTGTTTATCACACCGACAGGAGCCATTTTTGGCGGCTCTGTGCCATTGAAATAAGGCCAGTATTCCCCATCGTTGGCAACAGCGAGTGCTATGGTCTTGGCTGTGTCGATTGCGCTGCCTCCTCCTACGCCGAGGAAGAAGTCCACGCCTTCTTCATTGGCGCGCTGTATGCCCTTGTCCACAAAGGAGCGTATAGGGTTGGCCTTGACTCCTCCAAACTCCACGAAGGGAAGTCCATTGTCATTCAGCATCGAGACTATGCGGTCGTGTAGCCCGCTGCGCTTGATGCTACCGGATCCATAAATGAGCATCACCTTTGTCCCGCCATGCTTCCGAATCAATTCGGCAAGGCCGAGTTCGGCATCCTTCCCGAAGACTATCTCGGTATACATATTGAAATTGAAACTTGAAATGGTTTTCATGGCATCCCCTTTCTTTTTATCAAAGCCCGAGCTTGTTTATGATGGCTATCGCCGCGATCTCATCTATTATAAGCGTGTTGAAATACTTGCCCCTTGCGGCGGCGATGATGGAAGTGACCTTGTCCTCGCCGCTTGCGATGGCGATGACGTCGGGGACGTTCTTTAGGGTTTCAAGGCCGATGGACATGACGCGTTCGTTCAGCGGTATGTCCGCCAGCGAGCCGTCATCGTGGAGTCGGAAACCGACGATATCCGCTGTATAGCCTTTTTCGACCAGCTCAATGGATTCTTTGAGCGAGATATAGTCTGCCATATAGGTGCTGCTTTTGGCGGGGTCTGAAGAACCCATGCCTACAATCGCGATGTCGATCTGCTCGAAAGAAGCGAAGTGCTTTTGGATTTCCGGCTCCTGGAGCAGAAGGTTTTTCATGAGCCCGCTGTTCACGATGAACGGCGCGTTCAGGACATGGTGCTTGGCGTTGAGAACCCTTGCGAGCTGTTTTGTGGCCTCGTGCCCGTCAAGAAACAGGTTTTGGGATGTCAGCCCTGCGCATAGCTGGTATACCTGCACATCTGACATATTGCGGTCGGGGATATGCTGTATAAGGCCGGTTGTGGTTGAACCCCAGGCAATGCCGATATTGCATCCGTCCTTGACAAGCGACGAAAAGTAGTTTGCCGCAAGATTGCAGACGCCGGACTTCGATTTTTCAGGCAAGGGTTCGGAAGGGGCGACCAGGACTTTTTTCAGGGAAAATGCAGACTCTATTCTTTGCTGGAGGTTTTCGTAATGGGATTCGGGCGTTGTGATGCTGAACTGCACTATCTTCTTTGCCCGGGCGTCTTTCAGCATACGTGAGACTTTTGGGCGCGACAGCCTCATCAGCTCGGCAATGTCGCTTTGATTCATATTGCCGATGTAATAAAGCTTGGCTATAGCGATAAGAGTGTCTCTTGTATGCAAAAAAGGTGCAACCCGTCCTTTCATATCTTTTAACGTATACGCAACAACAAGTCCCATTCTTGCATTGACTTGAACGATTGTCAATAAAAACCTGAAAAAATAATTGAACAAAATTTCAAAAATGTTTGAAATATTATTGCAATACTGACCACCGCATTGTAAAGTTTGCCTATCTTGTATTGGTAAAAAGGTGAGGTGGATGGACAGCAGAGAAAGAGTAAAAGCCGTTCTTACAGGAAACTTGCCCGACGTTGTTCCGACAGATATGTGGGGCAGTGCCTCACGGATACACAACGAGCTCTATCTTAAATTGCTGTCGCTTCTCGAAGTCGAGGATGAAGGCGATATCATTCGGCCAGTTCAAGTAACAAGCTACGAAAACTATGCGCTTTCTGATTTGCTGGGGTGCGACTTTCGCCATTTGAATCCTGGCAACCCCGATTATTTTGCGAGCCGCAAGGATGAAAGAGGGCTTGTATATGATGAATGGGGGGTAGGGCGCGACTATTCGGCTTTGTATCCGACAATCGCAAAGTTCCCTTTGGCCGACGCAACGGTGGATGACATCAAGACCTACGCATGGCCTCTTATAAAGGACGAGGGACGCATCCGCGGGCTTTACGAAAAAGCAAAGGACTGGCACGAAAACACGGACAAGGCAATCACGGCTACGGCAGTCAACTCGGGGCTTTTCTTCGAGCTGGGTCAGTTTCTAAGGGGTCCCGAACAATTTTTCATGGATTTGGGGCTGAACGAAAGGTTTGTGGCCACGCTTTTCGACAAGCTTGCGGAGCTTTTTATCGAGCTGAACCTATATTATCTGGAGCCTATAGCGCCATATATAGAATGGGTTGAGTTCACAAGCGACCTTGGGACGCAGAACGGGCTGTTCTTTTCAAGGGAGATGTTCCAGGCGTTTTTCAAGGAGCCGTATACGCGGCTGTTTTCAGCCATCAAAAAATCATATCCGCACCTCAAGATATTCTACCATTGCTGCGGCGCCATATATGACATCATCCCTGACCTTATCGACGTGGGCGTTGACATCCTGAACCCGATCCAGCCTCTGGCGGCCGGGATGGACCCGGCGCGCATAAAGAAGGAATACGGTGGCGACCTGGTCTTTCATGGCGCCATAGACATCCAAGGCGCGATGCGCGGCAGCGTGGAGGATGTGAAGAACGAAGTGAAGCTAAGGATCGACCAAATGGGTGGCGGCGGTGGCTATATAGTCTCCCCAAACAACCATTTGCTGCCCGACATCCCTGCCGAAAACGTGATATGCCTTTATAGGTATGCAAAGGAGTACGGCAGGTATTGATGTGGCATTGATTTCGCGTGGCTTTGCGGAATTGATTGATAGATATATAAATAGCCCGATTGTGTTGTGTAGCATGTAGTAGGAGGAAAAATTATGAAAACCAAGAAAAAAGCTTTGATTGCAGCGCTGTTGTGCATCGTATTGGCTGCCGGGGCTGCATTCGGCGCCTGCGGCGGCGGCGGTGGCGGCGGTGGCGGCGGCGGGGTCGAAGGCAAGGTGGTCGGCGTCATCCCTATCACGTTGAGCAACGGGTTCCACCAGGCCGAGAAGGTATGGCGCGAGACTTTTGCGGCGGAGTATGGGCTGACGCTCAAGTATCTGGACGGCGAGTTCGACCAGACCATCATCGTCAACAACCTTGACCAGCTTATCGCTGAGGGCGTTGACGGCATCATCCTGCACACCGCCGAGGTCGACAGCGTTATCGCTGGCGTCAATGAGGCCCGCGCGCAGGGCATACCCATCATCCATTACTATCTTGAGGTGCCGAACGAGATACCGTTTGTGGCGATAAATGAAGCCGAGGCTGCATTTGTGATGGGTCAGGTCGCCGCGGAGAAGTGGCTCGAAGCCCATCCTGGCACGCAGATCGTGTATTCGGTGGTCGACTATATCGACAACGCCTCCGTACAGATGATGCGTACGCAGCCGTTCATCGCAGGCATCTTGGATGTAGCCCCGGATGCGAGGCAAGGCCTTATAATCGACGGCGGCGGAACGCGTGATTCGGGCTATAGGGCGGCACAGGACATCATCCAAGGCGCGCCCGACACCAACATCTTCTATGGCGCGTCTTCCGACTATTCGCTTGCGATATGGCCAGCGCTTCAGGAAGCCGGGCGCGGCAAGGCCGTCAATGGGATGCCTGACACGGAAATCCTTGTCGGCACCGATGCGACAGGCGAAGAGATGAAGCTTTTGTTTGACCCGACATCCTCGTTCAAGGTGACGATGGGCCTTACGCCGAAAGACAACGGCAAGAAGATCATCGACACCATGGTCGCGGTGATGCTTGGGGACATCGATCCCGACACGAAGGTGACGATAGACACCTATGACAAGGAGTTCGACTTCTGGAACACGACCATAGAGGAAGCCAGGGAGTGGTATATAGAACAGTATGGCATGGAGCCTGACTTTTAGAGCATCAGCTACTGAACTGCCTGCGGCGCCCTATGGAGCCGCAGGCAGGGTTTTTGGCAAGTTGTAAATCGTAACGGAGGGCTGCTATGGATCCGATACTGCAAATTCAAAATCTGACGAAGAAATATCCAGGCGTTTTGGCGCTGGATAATGTCAGTTTTGATATCGAACGCGGAAGCGTCCATTGCCTTTTGGGGGAGAACGGCGCAGGGAAGTCCACCCTGATAAAGATACTGACCGGTGCACAAGTCCGCACGGACGGCATGATTCTTATGAATAGGAAGCCGATAGACGCGCACACCACGAAGGAGGCACGGGAGCTTGGCATAAGCACATTGTTCCAGGAGCTGAACATAGTCGACCAATTGACGGTCGAGGAAAACCTTTCGCTCGGGATGGAGCCGATGAAGTTCGGGTTCTTCACGAAAAACACAGAGCTTGAGCGAATGGTCGGCGCCTTGAAGCATATGGAGCCGTCAATAGACCCCAAGCAGCTTGTGTCGAAGCTGTCGGTGGCGAAAAAGCAAATGGTGGAGATAGTGAAGGCTGTTGAGACAAAGGCGGAAGTGATCATAATGGACGAGCCGACTGCCGCCCTTTCAGAGGGCGAAACAAAGCGTCTGTTCGAGATCATCGACCAGCTCAAGCAAAACAGCGTGACAGTGATATATATTTCCCATAGGCTTGAGGAGGTTTTTGATATTGGCGACAGCGTGACCGTGTTGCGTGACGGTTGCCATATCGCCACGAAGAAGATATCGGAAGTCGAAAGCAAGGCAGAGCTCATACGCATGATCCTGGGCAAGACCGTCGTGGAGACATATACGCCACGGGCCGTGGACAGGACGACGCCTTTCATCGAGGCTAGAAACATATCGAACGACAAGCTGAACGATGTGTCGTTTGATATTTACAAGGGGGAGATAGCAGGGTTTTACGGCCTTGTAGGGGCGGGAAAGACGGAGCTTGCAAACGTGCTGTTCGGCCTTGACGCCTACAAGGGGAACCTGAGAATCAATGGCGCGGAAGCACGTTATGCCTCTGCGTCGGAAGCTGTGGAGAACGGGATAACGCTCGCCCCCGAGGAACGCCGCTCGCAGGGGCTGTTCACGATGCTTTCCATAAGGAAGAACATAGTCTCCATGAATATGAAAAAGATTTCAAAAAATGGGATCATAAACGCCTCTGCGATCAAAAGGGTGTCCGGTGAGTATGTCGAAAGGCTGAATGTTGCGACTGACACCGACGAAAAAGAGGTAGGCTTCCTGTCGGGCGGAAACCAGCAGAAGGTGGTTTTCGCAAAGTGCCTGAACTCCGAGGCGGACATCTTTCTGCTCGACGAGCCGACGCGTGGCGTTGACGTAGGCGCAAAGGAGGAGATACACAACATAATCAAGCAGCTTGCCGACGAGGGGCGGACATGCCTTGTCTTTTCTTCGGAGCTGCCGGAGGTGCTGTCGTGCTGCGACCGCATCTTCCTGATGCATGAAGGGGAGTTGATGACTATTATCGACAATGCGCTCGATATAGATGGCGACGAGATCATACATATAGTGGCGGGAGGTGATGCCTGATGGACAGGGTGAGAACGCGCGGTGTGCAGTTCAGCGACCAAGCCCAGCTGACGCTTTGGATGCTCGGGCTGCTGGTCGTGGTCTTTGTCGTGCTGTCCATTGTGCAGCCGGCCTTTCTGACGCAGGGAAACCTGAGAAACGTGATAAACCAGAACTCGGTGCTTATCATCGTCAGTCTGCCGGTGACAATGTTGATGATTACGGGCAACTTCGACCTTTCGATCGGCGGGGTCATAGGGATGGGCGGCGTGCTTGCGGCATGGTTTTGCCAGTCCGTGGTGCAGGGCGGCGCAGGCCTTCCGTATTGGGTGGCCGTGATCCTGGCATTGCTGGCGACGACGGCCATCGGCTGGCTCAATGGTTTTCTTGTCACGAGGCTAGGCGTGGCGTCCGTAATAGCGACGCTCGGCACGATGTCCATCGCACGAGGCATAGCCTATATAGGCGCTTCGGGCTCGATGGTCGAGCTTGGCCTTCCTAGGGTGTTCCGCTTCTTCGGCACCACGGAGATCGCAGGGTTCTTCTCCTTGTCGATGATATTTATGATCGTCGCGATCTTGGTGTTTTTCTTCATCCAGAGCCAGACGGTGTTCGGGCAGAAGATATACCTTATAGGCGCAAACATGAAAGCGGCCCAGCTTTCCGGTGTGAGCGTCAGGAAGCAGATAAACACCCTGTATATCGTAAGCGGCTTTGTCTCCGGGTTTGCCGGCATACTTCTCGCCTCAAGACTCGGCGCGGGCGACTGCAAGGTCGGGCTTGAGTATGAGTTCAATGCTGTTGTTGCCATCATCCTTGGCGGAACAAGCCTTTATGGAGGCCGCGGCTCGGTGATAGGCACCGTCATCGGTGTGTTCATCATCGGGATGATCGCGAATACGCTCAATATGTTTGGGGCGAACACGGCATGGCAGCCTATCATAAAGGGGCTTGTCATTGTAGGCGCCATCCTGTTCCAGCGCTATGCTATGGGGCTGAAAGACAGGCGCAAGCTAAGGCTTGAGTAAGGGGGGGCAGGACAATGAACAAGCTAAATATCAATCTGAAAGAGGTCTCTTGGCGAAGTGCAGTCAAAAATGTGTATGTCTTTGGCATCCTTGCGATATTCATCATAGTTTTCACGGCCATATCCCCGAGATTCATCGGGGGTCCCAGCCTTGCATATATCATCCAGAATGCCGCGCCTCTGCTTGTGGTGGCACTGCCTGCCACCCTGTTGATGATTTCAGGGAATATCGACCTTTCGGTAGGCAGCATAGTGGCTTGCGCCGGCGTAATAATGGCGATGCTTTCACGGGAGGGGATGGCCGCATGGCTTGCCGTGCTCATCGTTGCCGTGATAGGGATGGGCGTGGGATGGATCAACGGCCTGCTCGTGTCAGGCCTCAAGATAAACTCCGTAATAGCGACATTGGTGATGAACTATGTCTTATTGGGAGTGGCGAAGATGCTATGCGGCGACACCATCCCGTATGTCAAGGGCGTGCAGGATGATTTTTCGTTTATAGGCAGGTCGAAGATAGAGGGTTGGCCTGTGGCGATATTCTTCGTGATAGCGGCGATTGCCATCTTTGTGATACTTCAAAAGAAAAGCGCGCTAGGTAAATATTCTTTTGCGATAGGGGGCAACCGCGACGCATCCACGCTTGCCGGCCTGAACACGGGAAGGATGGTTTGGATATTATACCTGATCGTCGGCATCGCGGCGGGCATCGGTGGCTGCCTGATGGCGAGCAACCAAGGCATCGGCAACGCGCTGTCCGGCTCGGGGTTTGAGCTTGACGTGATAATAGCGATTCTGATAGGCGGGACGAGCTGGGCTGGCGGCGAGGGCTCTGTCGTGAGAACAATTGTCGGCGTCTTTATCCTGACAGTGCTCACAATAGGGCTGAATATGGCCGGCGTGCCGTCTTTCTACCAATTCATCGTAAAGGGCGGCGTGTTGATCGCGGCGGTATACCTTGACAAGATCGTCAAGGAAAAGATAAGCGCATAGGCACGGGCGTGTTTTGTGGAGGTGGATGCAGTGGACAAATATCTTCTTGGGGTGGATGTCGGGACCACGGGGACCAAGGCTATGGTGTTCGGGCTGTCGGGCGAGGCGTTCGGGACTGGCTATGAGGAATATATCTGCGACTACCCTAGGCCAAACTGGGTGGAGCAGGATGCAGCCCATCTTGCATCGGCCGTAAGGCGCGTCGTGCGGGAGGCTGTAAAGGCCTCTGGCGTGCCTGCGGAGGCAATCGTATCCTTGGCGGTGTCCGCGCAGCGTGACTGCCTTTTGCTGATAGACAGCGAGGGCACGCCGCTGAAGATGATTTCGTGGCTTGACAACCGCGCCGGCGAGCAGGTCTGTAGGATAGAGCGCGAGCTTGGCGCCGACGAGTTTTACCGCCTGACAGGGCTGCCGCTCTCGACCGCTTGGATACTTCCAAAGATAATGTGGGTGCAGGAGAACGATGCGGAGCTGTGGGCAAAGACGGCGAGGGTGGCGCAATTGCACGATTTCATACTGCATTCGCTTGGCGCCGACGACTATTACAATGACGAGCCGGATGCCAGCCTGTGGGGTTTTTTCGATACGGACAATGTATGCTGGTTGCCAGATTTGATGGAAAAATTCGACATCGAATCTGGCAAGCTGCCTGTGGTGAAGCAGCCAGGCACGAAGGTGGGGCATGTGAGTGCCGAGGTCTCTGCGGAGACAGGCCTTTCAGAAAGCACGCTGCTGTGCATCGGAGGGGGCGACCAAAACTGTGCCTCGGCCGGTGCCGGGGTGGTGAGGCCGGGCCTGGCATCCGTGTCGCTCGGAACCGGCGGGATGGCCATAGTCTTTCTAGACCGGCCGTTTCGCGATCCTCAGGGGAAGGGCATCATCACCATCAATACTGTACACGGCAATTGGCAGATCGAAGGGCTTCAGAACGGGTCTGCCGGCATCATGCGCTGGTTTCGCGACCAGATCGCTTTGTATGACAAGACCGAGGCGGAGAAGGACGGGGAGGATGCGTACGAGAGGATAGGGCGGCTCGTCGAGGCGTCAAAGCCAGGCACGGACGGGCTTGTGTTTTTGCCGTTCCTTGCATCCGCAAACACGCCGAGGTACGACCCGGACGCAAGAGGCACGTTGGTGGGGCTGAGCCTTATCCATACGCGAGGCGACATTGCCCGGGCGGTGATGGAAGGCATCACCCTAGACCAGAAGGATATCCTTACCTCCATAAGGGAGGCGGGCGTGAAGGTCGACCGCATCAGGATCATGGGCGGCGCGACAAGGTCGGACCTGTGGAACCAGCTGCAGGCCGACTGTTATGGGGTATCTGTCGAGACGCTGAAGATCACGGATGCGGCGGTGATGGGGGCCGCCATATGCGCAGGCGTCGGTGCCGGGCTGTACCCGAGCATACCCGCAGCCGCGGATGCGCTTGTCCGTGTAGACAGAACGTATGTTCCTTCGCCTGAAATGGCCAAGTTCTATGACGAGTCCTATCGCCTGTATGTCAAGACATACGAAGCGTTGTCGGGAAAGGGCGGGGTGTTTGAAAGGGTGGCAGAGAGACAGAGGAACAGTTGAATCATTGGTGTTGCTAAAGGTGTTGTTGAAAAGGAGGTATTGAGATGTCGATGACAAAAGCAGAACGGGTTTTGAACCAATTTCTAAGGAAGCCGGTGGACTATCTGCCGAGCCAGATCACGTTTTCGGATAGGTCTCGCGATGGGGAGATCAAGCAATTGCTCGGACTCGACCCTGATATGCCGCTCGACGACTATCTTGAGAACCATATCCATTTTACGTTTGTGACCGACGACTGGCCATTGTTCTTCAGGAACGTGGATCCGGTGATCGAGGATGGGCAGGGCAAGGGCTTCATGTGGCGGGACAAGCCAGCCCGCACGGTCTTTGACCGCTTTGGGATGGGCACGATGATAGGCGAAGACGGCTTTTTCACGAACTACGGGGTATTGGCCGGCGACAAGGAAATGAACAAGGTGGCGGCAAAATACCTGCCAGACCACCTGACAAAGCTTTTCGATATGCCGGTAGAAGCGGCGGTGGAGGCATATGAGGCACCAGACCCGTTCACGCCCGGCAACCTTGAGTGGCTTGAGCGCGACAAGGACGGCGTGGCTGGCGACCTATGCGTGATACCGTCGGGGTATTTCGGGACATATGAGCGAGGCTATGCGATACTGGGCTTCCAGCAGTTTATGACAGAGATAGCCGGCAACCCCAAGGTGGTGTACACGCTGATGGAGAAGCTGACGGACTACAGGGTGAAGCTTGCGAAGGTGAAGGCAGACCTCGGCTACAAGATAGCGCACCATGGCGACGACCTTGCGATGCAGACGGCAGGGTTTTTCTCGCCCAAGATGTTCAACGACATATTGCTGCCGCATTTCAAGCGTCTGTTCGGTGAGTACAAGAAGCTTGGGATGTATGTCTTTCTGCATTCCTGCGGGCTAATGGCGGACTATCTGCCGCAGCTTATCGACGCCGGGCTTGACGGATGGGAGCCTGTGCAGCCATGCAACGACCTCGCAAAGATGAAGCGCGAATACGGCAAGGATCTTGTGTTTATGGGCGGCATAGACGAGCAGAGGCTGCCGTTTATGACGCCGGACGAGGTACGCGAGCTGACCAAGGAGACGATTCAGATACTCGGGAAGGGCGGCGGGTACATCATAGCGCCTTCGCAGGAGCTGATGTCCGACGTGCCTCTGGAGAATATAGCGGCCGTGGTCGAGACCGCCATAGAGTGGCGCGAAAAAGCTATGTAGCGCAGAGCGGAGAGTGCACGAAAAAAGGCGGCGCGGGTGCGTCGCCTTTTCTTATGAATGGATTTCCCTGCGGGCTTATTTGTTGCGGCTGGCATCAAGCATGATGGCGCCAAGCAATAGGGCGCCTTTCGCCGTGATTTGCCAGAAGGTCTGGACGTTCAGAAGCGCCATGCCGTTGTTTATGATACCGATGATGACCATGCCCAAGGCTGTACGTGGCACGCTCCCTGAGCCACCCGCAAGACTGGTGCCGCCCAGCAATACCGCTGTGATGGTGTCAAGCGCAAAGTGCTCGCCCATGCTTGGCATCGCGGTGCCGCCTATGCCGACAGCGACTATACCTGCGATGGCTGCCATGAACCCTGATATGGTGAACAGGATGATGGCGACCTTGCTCGTGTTGATGCCGGCGAGCCTGGCTGCTTTCACATTGCCGCCGCTGGCGTAGATATTGCGTCCAAAGACGGTTTTGGTGGAAATGAAATGGATCACGACGAAACTCAGCGCCAGTATGACTATGGACACAGGGATGGCCCCCAACCGTGCGCTTCCCAGGAATGTCAGGTTTGAGTCGCTGACAAAATGGGCCATGCCGTCCACCATGACGAACGCCAAGCCCCTGACCACGTTCATCATGCCCAATGTGACGATGAATGGGTTGAGGTTGAATTTCACGATGATGATCCCGTTCACGAAGCCCACCAGAAGGCCGACGCCGATGCTGACAAGGATGCCGACAAACCAAGGCATGCCATTGACAAGCACAAGGTTGGCCTGTATGCAGCCCATCATTGCCGCTATGGAGCCGACCGATATGTCCAAGCCCCTGCCGATAAGGCAGATCGTCTGGGCAGTGGACATGATACCGACCACCGACACGGCTATGAACATATTTATAAAGTTCTGTGGGTTCAGGAAGTATGGCGAGCTGACCGCAAAGAAGATGAACAACCCGACTAGCACCAATACTAAGGCATAGTTGCTAAAAAAGTCCCTTGGGCTGCTAAGGTGGAGCCTTGCTCCGTCAAATTTATGCGACATCTTCATTCCCTCCAAAATGTAAAAACTTGGCCACTGCATGCTTCATCAGGATATCCTGATCCGCCTCCGCAATCGGCACCTCCGCTATCACTTCGCCTTCGCAAAGCACGTATATACGGTCTGATATACCTAACACCTCTGGCAATTCCAAGGAAAACACCAATATCGCGACGCCTTGGTAAGCGAGCTGTTCAAGGAGTTTGTATATCTCCACTTTTGCGCCCACGTCCACGCCGCGTGTCGGCAGGTTGAGTATCAATAGCTTTATATCGTTAGAGAGCCATCTGGCGATCATGGCTTTTTGCTGGTTGCCGCCGCTAAGCAGGGCAATCTGCTGCAATTGGGTGGAACACCTGATGCCCAATTGCTCGATCCATTTCTCCGCCACATCGTACTCTGTCTTTTTCTTTATCAGCCCGGCTTTCCCGAACAGCTTCCTCATGGCTGCCAAAGTGATGTTGCCTTGTAACGGCATCACAGGGATAAGGCCTTCTTCCCGCCTGTCGCTGGTCACATAGCCCAGCCCCTTTCTGTTTGCCTGGCGTAGATTGGCTACTTTCAGCTCTTTGCCGTGCAACTTCATGGTGCCGCCTTTCAGCGGCGGGTCGCCCAGGATCGCCTTGCATATCTCGTCCTGCCCGGCGCCCATAAGCCCGAAGAATGTCACGATCTCGCCTTTGCGGATATTGAAGCTGATATTCTTTATCCGGTCGTCCACTTGAAGATCGTTTGCTTCGAAAATTATTTCCCCAGGTTCCATGCGGTTACGGGGATAGAGATCGGCCAGCTCGCGGCCGACCATCATCTTCACGAGGATATCGTCGGTGGCGTCCTTGATGTCAAGTGTGCCGACCGCTTCGCCGTCGCGCAACACAGTGATCCTGTCGGACAGGGCAAACTGCTCCGACAGCCTGTGCGTGATAAACACTATGGCGATGCCTCTGTCGCGTAGGCCGCGCACGATATCGAACAGCTTGTCGGTCTCCTGGTCGCTCAAAGCGGCCGTAGGCTCGTCCATTATCAGGACGCGCGCCTCGCCGCTCAACGCCTTGGCGATCTCGACCAATTGCTGCTCCGCCACCGATATGTCGCTTACCTTTTCTTTCACATCGACGAATATGCCCATATCGGCAAGCAGCTTCTCGGCGCGCTGGTTCATTTCTTTCCAGTCTACAAAGCCGTTTTTGTCGCGGGGTATATTGCCCAAGAAGATATTCTCGGCTACGGTAAGGGACCGTGCCAAGTTGAATTCTTGGTATATTATGCGTATGCCCAGAGCAAGGGAGTCCGCCGGCGTATTGATGCTGACCGGCTGGTCCTCATAGAACAGCTCCCCGCTGTCCAGAAAATAATCCCCGCCTATAATCTTCATAAGCGTGGACTTCCCGGCGCCGTTCTCACCGATAAGGCCGTGTATCTCGCCGGGTCTAAGGTCAAAGCTGACATCCTTCAGCACATGAGCCGTGCCGAAGCTTTTGTTTATGTTCTTTGCTGCCAGAATAGTAGTCAATTTCTTACACTCCTAACTTCAGCCTCCGACCGAACCGCACCCTATAAGGGTGCGATCCGGCCGGCAATATATCACCGATTTGCGTCTATGCCGCTGCTATTGAGGATAGTATTGATCCACGTTCTGCGGAGTGACAAGCTTGTAAGGCGCATTGTTCTCCATCGGGATCGGGGTGCCGTTGTTGAGGTACTCGATGATCTGCCCCATCATTTCATAGCCCCAAAGACCAAAGCTAAGGTCCACGCTGCCGATAACGATGCCATCGGGCTCCCTCAGCATGCCGATCATGTCGATCGTAAGGCCGTTGCTGACGAGGAGAGCGTCCTCGGAACGGTTTGCGGAACGAACGGCCGCCAAGCAGCTGCCCGTCACGTCGTCAGAATGCGTCCAGACGATGACCTTCTTGCCCGGGAAGCGGGTAAGGTTGTCGGCCATCCTCTGGTGCGCGGTCTCGGCGCTTCCTTCGGAGCTGGTCTCGACATAGTTGCCGTTTTCCTCGGATATGTTCGGGAACACGGACTGCACGCCCTCAAGGGCGGCTTCCGTACGCGTGATGAACACGCCGCCTGCCTCAAGGAAGCCCATGCTCACATAGACGATGTCGTCCTCGTCCCAACCTTTGTCCTTGGCGGCCTGCGCTACCGCAGCGCCTGCCATCTTGGCGGACTCGAAGTTGTCAGCGCCGACAAAGTAGTGAGGGGCCGCCGTGCCGTCGCTTGCGATGGCGGCGGTGCCGATGGTGTAGACCGGGATGTCCGCGGGCACCAGCTTGTCCATGATCTGCGGGTTGGATGCCACGTCATTGGTGTACAGGACGTAGAAATCGACGTCGCCCGCCGCTATTGCCATGTCAGCATTTGCGTTCATCTGGATGGGGTCGAGCTCGTTGTCCATCAGCCACAGGTCGATCTGGCCGGCGTCCGATGCGGCGTTGACGGCATGGACAGCCCCTTCAAAGCCTGACTCTATCGCCCTTGCGACAGGGTTCTGGCCGTTGAAGATGGTCATGACGACTCTGTAGTCCTCCGCAGGGAACGGGATTTCGAACCCTTCCGCCGTGACGCTGCCAAGCTCGGCCGGTGCGGCCGGTTCGGGTGCAGGCGCGGGTGCGGGCGCAGGCTCGGGTGCCGGTGCGGGCGCGGGCGCTGATGTGCAGGCGGCCAGCGAAATCGCCAAGGCCAGAGCCAACACTACGGCTAATACTTTAGAATACTTTTTCATTTTCTTCCTCCTTACATGTTACATTAACATTGTGAAAAGAATACCATCACATAATTGAACCAGTCAACTGCGACAACCGAGATTTGCTGCACATTTGTTCAGCAGAATGGCAGCGCTTTTGCACGCTTCATTTAACTTTTAAGGAGAAAGACAAGGCCGCTATAAATATGGGGCATAGGTTGAGTATGAATATCGCAGTATAAAAACTCACATTTTCAGCAATCAGTCCGATTATGCCCGGAACGGTCATAATTCCGAGCGCCACGAAAATGATGATTATGGACGAAATCCTCCCCGATGCGCCAGGAAACTCCTTGTTTGCGATCGCTATGCACAAGGGGACTACGGCGCCAGTGAAAAAGCCTGCTATCGCATATGCGACAGCGAGAAACTCGACAGTATTGACGACGGAGGCTGCAATGATGACCGCCCCCCCGACAAGGCTGCTTACAAAAATCAATTTCTTCATGGAAAACCTTAATGACAGCACCGAATATACGAAGCGGCCTGCTATGATTCCCGCCCATAAAAACGAAACGACAGAGGCGGCAAAAAAGCTGCCCATCCCCATTTCCATGAAATATGAGGGGATCCACGTGGCCATCGCTATTGCAAAGCCGACGTAAAGCGTGGTGCAAAGCCCCAGAGTCCACATAGTCCTGCTTTTCAGCAATACAGGGAGGGCAGGGCCTTGGTCACTGCTTTTGGGCGTTTTTTCGGCAGGCGATGTCCTTTTTCCGTTTTTGACCAGCAAAAGGCAGCATAGGAAAAGAACGGAACTCAGGCACGCTATCGACAAGAGCGACGAGCCTAAGCCATATCCGGTCAGCATCGCGCTCGCGATTATCGGGCCGACAAGCGCCCCTATCCCAAAAAACCCATGAAGCAGATTCAGGAAAAAGCCTTTCCTGTTTGCGTCCAATTCGGCCATGTTGGCATTCAGCAATGCGTCACACAGCCTTGCTCCTGTGCCAATTATAAAAAACAGCGCCACCAGCATCCAGTACGGCGGCAACAAAGCTGTTACATAAAGCATTGCATTATACACTGCGTAGGCCAGTATCATGGATTTTCTTTTATCGTATTTGTCGGCGACGAAGATGCCTATCAGCCCTGCGGCAAGGCAGCCTGCACCCTGGGCGAAAGGCAAAAGCCCGTTTTGCGCCAGCGAAACGTCATAAGTGACACGTATCACGGGAACCATAGGCCCAAGCATGGTCTGGGAAAGGGCGACGCCTACGAAAGCGAGGCAGAAGGCAAGCGCCGGCTTGGCAACGGTGCTGTTGGCTTTGTCTGCGCTATGCTTTATCAACGCTGAAAAGGCTTCCGAATTCTGGCCATACGCTATCCAGGGAAGCAAGCACCTTTTTATAGAGAGCGTACTTTTCTGAATAGAATCCCGTCATGTTCTTATCGGGATAAATGGTTTTTTCAATTTTGACGAATTTTCCGGCGGCCTCCTTCGCGTCGTTGTACAAGCCCGAGCCGATGCCCGCGCATATGGCAGAACCCAATATACCCAGCTCTTCGGACGCGGACACATCTATGGGAAGGCCGGTTATGTCCGCAAACATCTGAACCCATAGCGCAGACCTTGTAGCTCCGCCAGAGATGCGTATCGCATCGAAGGTATGTTTGGGCTTGACCTTGTATAACTTTTCCAAATGGTATTGGTGCGAGAAGACCACGCCTTCGTACACAGCCCGGAGCATGTGCTCCCTAGTGTGGATGCCGCTAAGGCCGATAAAAGCGGATTTTGCGTCGATGCTCGCGTTTGTGCCGAACAGGAAGGGAAGGAAGAGCAATGAGCAGTCGTGCGTGCTTACGCTTCCCACCATCGTGTTCGCGCTTTCGTATATATTGCGCCCGGTGGCCGTCGCCTCCTCTCTTTCCTTGTGCATGAGGCGATTGACGAACCATTCGAGGTTTGTGGCGGAAGTGGCGCTGTTTTCCGATAGGAAATAATAGTCCGGGTCGAAATAGCGTATGGACAGCATGATGTCGGACGATGGCTGTTTGTCAATGTATCCGTTTATGCTCCATGAACCAGCCACCACGCCCATTTTGGACGAGTCCAACACGCCGGTGCCGAGCGGACACGCAGCGATATCGAACATGCCGCCCATAACCGGCGTTCCTTCCGCCAGGCCGGTTATCTCTGCGGCCTGCCTTGTGACCGTGCCGCATATTTCAGCCGATTGCCTGACAGGCGGGAACAGATGTCTGTACGGAGCAAGCCCTACTGACTCAAACAATTCGTCATCGTAGTCGCCTTTGCGGATGTCCATAAGGCTCCAACCGGTCGATTCGGTGATTTCCGTAAAAAACTCCCCCGTCAGCAGATAGCGGAGGTAGTCTTTGCACGTCACCGCATATGCTGAGCGCTCAAGCGCCTGCGGGTCGTGGTCGCGCAGCCATGCCAGAAGCGCGACGGGCTGGCCTGACCAAATATCTTGGAATGTCTTTGGCATGAAGACGCTTTCGACAAGACCGTCAGCCTTCCACTTCTTCACATATTCCTTGGCGCGGATATCGCCGCTCATTATGGGATTATGGGCGGGCCCACCGTTTTTGTCAAAAAGGTAAAGCCCGTTCCCCTGGCCTGTGGGCGAGATGCCGGCTATGTCCTTGCTATCGATGTCCGACTGCCCCAGCACTTGCTTGATGACCCGGTATGTCGCCTGCTTCAACTGACCGGCATCGCGCTCGTTCATGCCCTCGGCGGGGAATATGACATCTATCGATTCCTGCGCTGTCGCAATCTCGCGCCCTTCGACATCATAAAGCCCCGCCTTTGTAAAGGTGCCGCCGCTATCGATTCCCAGTAAATATTTCATTGCCTCAGGCAATTACATTTAAATCTCGATCACTATTTTGGTGACAGTATTTTTGTCCGCTATATTGAGCGCGATCGCCTCGCCCAATTTGTCGACCGGGAACCTATGCGACACGATCTTCGATATTGGGGCAGTGCCGCTCGCTATCGCCGAGATCGCGACGGGATGGTTGTGACGATAGCGGAAGTTGGACGTGAAGGATGCCTCTTTGAATATGAGGCCGTTCAGGTCGACTTCCTGCTTAGGCGTGGCAAAGAGGCCAATCTGCGTGTACATGCCGCCCTTTTTGATCAACTGGACAGCTTGGTCGACTGCGGCCTGCGAAGCGCTGCATTCGTACACCACGTCCACGCCGCCGCCGCTTGCGTCCAGTATGGCTTTGACGACATCCTCTTTGCCTGCGTTGAATACGGCGGTCACGCCGAGCTCCTTCGCCTTTTCCAGGCGCGCGGGGGCGAGGTCTGTCATATAGATCTCCGTGATGCCCTGAGCTTTAAGCGCAAGCGCCACGCACAGGCCTATGCATCCGCTGCCGAGTATGGCCGCGCTCTGCCCAATCTTGATTCCGGACTGCTCGACCGAGCGGAACCCTATCGCAAGCGGCTCGGTAAGGCAGGCATCAGCGGTGTCCATGCTGTCCGGCACCTTGTAGACCAAACGCCCTGGCCATGCGACATATTCGCAGAACGCGCCCGGAACTCCCGGTACCGACATGAACAGCATATTGTCGCAAAGGTTGTACATGCCTTTGAAGCAGGTGGGGCAGACGAAGCAGGGCTTGCCTGGCTCGATGACCACTTTGTCCCCCGGCTTGAGGTGCGTCACGTTCTTGCCGACCTCGGCCACGACGCCGGCCGGCTCGTGTCCCAGCACATGCGGGAAAGAGAGCACCCACGCCCCGATGGCGCCGTGCTCATAGAAATCCAGGTCTGCGCCACATACGCCGACGTGCTTTACATTTACGAGGACTTCATCATCCCCATACGTGGGCTTGTCCATCTCTCCCATGACGATGTTTTTCGGGCCCATCATCAAGGCCGCTTTCATTTTTGCCATAGATTTTTCCTCCAATTCTATTCGTCTTCGATCAGCTCAAAGATAAGCCCGTTCACATCGACAAACGCGATCATGCGGCCTGGCCACGGCGCGAAAGGCGGCACTACGACAGTTTCGCCCTTTAGCGCCTCTTCGAGGTTGTCGACCTTGTAGGCAACGTGGGGGTTTTCCAACAGGACTGGGAAGAAAGTGCAGCCAGGCGCAGGGCGCAGGTACTCGATGAAATACTCTGTCTTGCTCGGATCTGTGCAATACAGCTTGAGCTCCTCGAAATACGTCTCACCCGGTTGCTCTTTGTCGGTAGGTACCGCTACGTGTTCGAACTTGTAATTTGCTGTTTTCATGCTTTTGTTCTCCTTTCGCTGCTCAAATAACACTGACTTCTTGATATATGACCGATTGCCTGAAAATCACAGGCCTAAAGGTTATCATCATTTGAGTGCATCAGTCAAATGCAGGGGTTGATTGGCTGCACATTTGTTCAGAGATTTGCCCATTGTCTTTAAGTCCGGCCCAGAATTGAGATGGCTGCCACTTCGTCAGTGACAAGCACGTTGAAAAACCCGCCCTTGGCAGCCGAGATTATTGTCTCCGCTTTTTCTTCCCCGACAGCGGCGGCTATTGTTATGGGAATCTGCCTTATATCCTCGGGAGCCATGGCCATAAGCCTGTCGTTCATGGCGTTGTGGCGTATGGAGCCGTCTTTGAAGATGCGGTTGCCGTTGACGTCTGTGACGAAGCCGTTTTTAGCGAGCGTATTTGCCTCCTCGATGGTGATATAGCCCGCTCGGTAGGCGGCCGAGTGTTCGGGATTGGTGGAGCTGATGCCGATAAGCGCCGCATCCAGCTTTTTCAGCAGCTTGAAATGCGCCTTGATCTCAGGCTCGTTCAGCAGCATGTCGCGGACCTTTTTGCTGCTTACGTATTGGGGGGCCTGCAGGATCGAGCAAGACGCGCCGAGTTTGTTGGCTAACCGCACGGTCAGCCCGCGGCTGTCCACATTGAACGAGGATGTAGGGGTCCCGCCGATCATCTGCACCACTTTGACGTTCTCATATTTTCGCTCGGGCGAGAGCTGCGATACCATGACATCCATTGTCGCGCCCCACGAGATGCCGATGCGCATGCCGGGCTTCAGGATGTCGATAAGGTATTCGCCGGCTCTGATGCCTGCCGCGTTCATCGAGCCGAGGCGGCCCGACTCGCTCGGCAGTATGCAGACGTCTTTCAGTCCAAGCCGCTCCTTAAGCTGTTTTTCCATGTTCTCAAGCTCTATCAGGGAGTCGGATATCTGGAACTCGACGATTTTCATCTCGCGCGCCATGGTAAGCATGCGCGAAACGCGAGGCCTTGAGTAGCCCATGATTCTCGCTATTTCGTCTTGGGAGCAATTGCCGTGATAGTAGAGCTTCGCTACTTTGATCAATTCATTGCGGAGATTTGTAGTCATGTTCCTAATAATACATCAATGGCGGCTGAAAGGCTAGTATGCGCATTTGCGGGCTTCGTCAAACAGCGCTTCGATATTTTGCCAGGGCATGTTTTTCTGTATGCTGTGGTCGGGTCCCGCTATATACCCGCCGCCTTTGCCAAAGACTTTGAAGCGCTCGCGTACTTCCTTGCGTACGTCCTCTGGCGAGCCGAAGGGCAGGGTTTGCTGGCAATTGATCGCGCCGAAGAATGTAAGGTCGCCGCCGTAGTTCCGCTTCAGCTCTGCGGGCTCGTTGTCTTTCAGGTGGGCTTGTACCGTTTCCCATACGTCCATGCCGCCGTCCACAAGCTCCCCAATGACAGGCGCGAAGGAGCCGCAGCTATGGAACCATACCATGACCCCGTAGGACTTTATCAGCTCGAAAATCCGCAAATAGACCGGTTTTAGGAATTTTCTCCACATCTCCGGCGATATCATCATGCCGCGTTGCGTGGCAAAGTCGTCGCCCCACCAGAAAAAGTCCATCTTGTCCGCGTCATTTTTGAGAATCCCTTCGATGGTGTCGGCGAGGAAATGCTCGATCCGCTCCAGGGCGGCTTCGATAAGGCGGGGCTCAAGGTGCATGTTCAACATGGTCGTTTCCATGCCAAAAAGGTCGCACAGCGTGCAAAACACCGCTTGGAACCCCACAGACCCGATTTTTGCACAATCATTCTCAAGCATGGATATTTGACGGGACGCCTCGGCAAAATCGACTTGCTCAAGCGTCGGCCAGGGGTGGTTTTCGATGTCCGCCACCGTTTCGGCGCCTATAAGCGGAAAAAACTTCGTGCTGCTGTAGCCTGCGTCCCAATCGTCCTCGCAGCCCCAGATAGTCCTTTCCTGGCGCGTTTTGAATATATCGGAGTAGGACATTTTGCGGCAGTCAAGGCCCCATAGCCTGCGCAGCTCCAGTTCGGAACCGACCCCGAAATTGTCAAGCCAATACTCCGAATCGTCTATTCTGCCGCAGAACATCGGCAATCGGTCCGGCTGCCTTTTTGATACGGCTGTGAGCACTCTCTCTTTTGAACCCATATCAATTGCCCCTTTTCCATTATCATTAAATTGTTCAACAAACGCGAATAACAAACGGTTCTAACGATAAATTATAAGGCATATAAAATATTTTGTGCGTTATGACAATAAAGAACTGAACGTTTGTGCAGTAAAATTTGCCATGTTTCTTGTGGCGCAAAAGCAAAATATGCTATTGTTTGACTGAGGAATACGGAGTGAAATGAGGGTATCGTGGTGAGTAGCGTAACAAAATTGCATCTTGGCGAGTGTCCGCTCGGGCTGTATGAAAAGGCGCTCTCTTTTTCATGGGATTGGGGCAGGAAGCTGGAGACGGTCAAGGAGCTTGGGTTTGACTTTATGGAGTTCAGCGTAGACGGGGAGCATATATCGAGGCTTGACATGACTGACGACGAGATAAGGGGGCTGCGGGATATGTCCGCCCGCCTTGGGGTCTCGATGCCCACGCTTGCGCTTACCGCGAACAGGGCGTACCCGCTTGGGTCAAGGGACGTGGCCGTTCGGGATATGGGCAAGTCCTTGGTGAAGAAGGCGATAGTCTTTGCAGGCAAGCTCGGCGTAAGGGTGATCCAGATCGCCGCATACGATGTTTACGGCGAGGCGGGCGATGAGGAGACGGACAGGTTTTTCCTTGAAAGCCTTAGGGAGTGTGAGCGCTCGGCAGCTCTTGCGGGCGTGATGCTCGCCCTTGAGACGATGGACACGCCGTATGCAGGAAGCGTGCAGCGGTGCAAAAGGATTGTCGATATCGTCGGGTCGCCATGGGTGCAGATATATGCGGACACAGGGAATATCGCCGGCGGCGGGCTTGATTTCGCGAAGGATATACAGAGCGGGGCATCGCATATAGTCGCTGTCCACTTGAAGGACGCAAAGCCGGGGATTTCCAGGGACATCGACTTCGGCACAGGGATTGTGGACTTTGACACGGACATGAAGGCGTTGCGTGAAATAAATTTTCGAGGGTTTCTTATAGCGGAGATGTGGTGGAAGGACGACCCTGGATATATAGACAAGGTAAAGGCCGCGAACAAGTTTTTGCGCGAAAAGATATGCGCGGCGTCAGTGTAGGGGTCATGATAGAGCAGGATAGAGTCAGTGTATAGGAGGGCGGAATGAGCGGTATTTCAAAACAGAGGGTGGTGGCGGCGCTGGAGCTTGATTATGCGGACAGGGTTCCGACCTTCGAGTGGCTGATAGACAAGAAGGTGTTAGGCGTCCTTGAGCCGGGGCTTGACTATGTGGGGTTCAGCGCCAAATACCTTGACGGCATATGCGTGGATCTGGACTACGCCAAAGAGAATCTTGGCGGCGGTCGCACGAAAAACGAGTGGGGTATAATAAGCGAGGACACAGGCGAGGAACATACGTTCCCGATAGACGGCGCCATACACAACCGCGCCGAGTTCGAGGCGTATACTCCGCCCCGCGCCGACAAGCCTGGCCGTTACGACACGTTGAAAAACATGCTCGCCAAGTACGGCGACGAGAAGGCGGTGGTGCTTCACCTAAACGATATCTGGTCGCTGCCTTCGAGGATGATGCCGTTCGAGGAATTTTTGATAATGATAATGGACGACCCCGGGCTGGTGGTCGATATAGTGAGGATGACGGTGGACGCGCAGATAGAGCTTGCCAAGGGGGCACGCGAGGCGGGCTGCGAGTTTGTATATACAGGCGACGACGTGGCGTATGTCAGCGGCCCCATGATTTCCCCTCCCATGTTCGAGGAGCTGTTCTTTCCGGAGCTTAAAAGGGTGGTGCAGGCGTACCGCGACCTAGGCTTCTATGTGCTCAAGCACGGCGACGGCTATATGATGCCGCTTCTGGACTATTACAAGGATGCGGGGATACATCTGTTCGACCCAATAGACCCGATTGCGGGGATGGACCTTGCAGAGGTGAAGGCGAAGTACGGGAGGTCGTTTGCGCTGAAAGGCAATGTGAACTGCGCGACCACTTTGGTGTATGGCTCTGTCGACGACACCGTGGCCGAGACAAAGCGTTGCCTTGAGATAGGAATGCCGGGCGGCGGGTATGTGATCAGTTCGAGCAACACGATACATTCATCCGTGAAGCCGGAGAACTACAAGGCGATGATGGAGACGATATTTGAATACGGCAAGTATTGATTTTTGAACAATGAGGTATATGACATGGAATTGCTTTTGGGATTGGATATAGGGTCTACGAGCGTCAAGTCTATCATTTACACGAAGTTTGGCGAGCCGGTGTCGCAGGCGTCCATTCGCTTGCCGCTGACGCATAGCCATCCAGACCGCCCTTCATGGTGCGTGTGGCGGCATGAGGATGTCTGGGCTATCGCGAAAAGCGTGATAGCGGAGTCGGTGGGCAAGCTCAACCCAGGCGATTCGGTGAAGGCGCTGGCGGTGACAGGGTTCGGGATGGACGGCTTGCCGATAGACCGTGACGGGAAAGAGCTTTCCGACCTGATTTCATGGCATTGTCCACGAACGCTTGAACAATATGAGGAATACAGGGAATACTTTGGACGCGAGGACATCGTGCGGGAGACGCTGCGGCGCTCCGCCACGATGATAGACTCGGTCTACCGCATCAAGTGGATGGAAAAGCACGAGCCCGCCATTATGGAAAAGGCGGACAAATGGCTTTTGATTGAGGACTATGTGAATTTCAAGCTATGCGGCGCCGTCGCCACGGACTACTCCATGGCATCGACCACGTCGCTTATTAGGCAGGACCTGCCCGGGTGGTCGGACAGGATTGTGGGTGATTTAGGTGTGAGGAAGTCGCTTCTGCCGCCTGCCATGCTTTCGGGCACGGCTTTGGGCAAGGTGAGGCCGGAGGTCGCCTCGGAGACTGGACTCAGTACGGACACCGAAGTGGTGCTTGGGGGGCATGACTATATAGTCGCTGCGTTTGCGGCAGGGGTCAGGCCTGGCGAGATACTGGACATCACAGGCACTTGGGAGATGCTTGTGGGAGTGACGCAGGATGCGGCGCAGATATCGCTTGACGATTTGTTTTATGTGGAGCCCCATGTGACAAAAGGGGCATGGTGCCCGATAGAGTCGGCGATATCCGGCGATATGATGGGATGGATGGTGGAGTACCAAGGCGGGAACTGGGACGATGTGATGAAAGCCGCCGAGGAGTCGCAGACAGGCTCACGCGGATGTACCTTCCTGCCGCATTTTTCGGGGTCGTACGCGCCGAATATCGAGCCGACATCGCTCGGGGCGTTCGTGGGAATGAGCAACGCCGTGACACGGGGTGACACATCACGCGCCGTGCTTGAGGGGCTCAATTATAAAACGAGGGAGATGTACGAAGCGATGAAACGCACCATGGCCTCGGATATCAAAGTTATCAAGGCGGACGGCGGGGCGACCAAGACCCCGTTGTGGATGCAGATAAAGGCTGATATACTGGGTGTGCCGATTCATATAGTGAACCTCTACGAAGCGACATCGCTCGGTGCCGCCATGCTTGCAGGGCTCGGCACGGGTGTGTACGAAAGCGAGGAGGACGCCATCTCGTCCGTGACGAAGCCGAGCGCGGTATATGAGCCAAGCGTCGAGGCGCACGCAAGGTATTCGGACATATACGAGAATGTTTATCTGAAATTGCAAGGGTCGCTTAGCGATGTAAACAAAGGGATATATGACAGATTCATCAAGTAGAAAATTATTTGATTGTTGATAGAAGGAGGAAGGAAATGTTTGAGAACGAAAAACGGGAATTGATAAAAGCGGGGATGAAGCTCGACCGCTATGGCTTGATTGCGCTGGGCGGCGGCAATGTGAGCATGCGCATGCCGACCAGGGAGATACTTATGTCGCCGAGCGGCATGATATATGAGGAGCTTGAGCCGGATGACGTCGTTGTGCTTGACATCGATGGGAATATCATAGAGGGAAAACGCAGGCCGTCATCGGACGTGGATGCCTTGCTGTATATATTGCGCAGCATGCCCGGCATGAACGCGGTGATCCATACTCACCAGCCGTACGCGACGGGGATAGGGCTGACATGCGACGAGTTCCCATGCAACCTGACGACGCTTGCAAACGCTACGCAGGGGGCTGTCACCGTGGCGCCGTATGCATCGCCGAACAGCCTGCTGATGGGGCAGAACACTGTGGATTACCTGAACGGCAAGCTTGCCGTGATACTCAAGCATCATGGAGTGGTGAGCGTAGGCGACTCCTTGAAGCAAGCGCTTTACGCCTGCGTCTATCTGGAAGAGGCGGCAAAGGCATATGTGGCCGCGAAGTCCATAAGCGTGAATATAGCCATGATGACGGAGGCGCAGGTGACCGAGACGGTGGAAGTGTTCAAGACATATGGGCAGAAGTAGATAAAAGAGGAAAAAATATGAACGAAATGAACGAATTGTTGAGGGACAAAGTTTTTCTTGAGGACGTGATGCGGAATATGATGCTTGCGCGGAAGTTCGAAGAGCAGGTGTTCGACCTTTTCGGGCAGGGGAAGGTGCATGGCACGACGCATTTGGGCATAGGCGAGGAAGGGACAGGCGTCGGCACGATTTTCGCGCTTGAGCCCCAGGACTATGCGCTTGTGACCCATCGCGGCCACGGCCAGGTGCTTGCGAAAGGCTCGCCTCCGCGCGATATGATGGCGGAGATAATAGGGCGCGAAACCGGCGTGAACAAAGGCCGCGGGGGTTCGATGCATCTGTCGGACATAAGGTACAACACGCTTGGGATGGACGGCGTGCTCGGGCAGTCCTGCCCCATCGCTTGCGGCATAGGCCTGTCGTTCAAGATGCGGGGCGAGAAAGACCGTGTGGTCGTGGTGTTTTTTGGCGACGGGTCCATGAACCAAGGGGCTGTCCATGAGGCGTTCAACCTTGCGGCGACATGGGAGCTGCCGGTGCTGTTTGTCTGCACAAACAATATGTACGGCATGAGCACGCCTTTGTCTAAGGTCGTGAATGACATGGATCTCACCAAGCGCGGATATCCGTACGGAATAAAGAGCTACGAGGTCGACGGAAATGACGTCTTGGCGACTTATCAGGTCGTCCGCGAGGCGAGGGAGTATATCATAAGGGAGCAGAAGCCGGCTTTTGTCGTTGAGCACACTTACAGGACAAGCGGGCATAGCAAGAGCGACGGCAATCAATACCGAACAAAGGAGGAGATTGCCGAGTGGAAGGCGAAGAACCCCGTTATACGGTTTACGGCGGTGTTGCTAGAGAACGGGTTCACGCAGGCGGAGATCGACGCGATGGACGCGGAGACGACCAAGATAATAGACGAGGCTGTGGTCTATGCGGAGTCCTGCCCGAACCCGACGGCGACGCCTGCGGAGCTGGAGATGGAAGCTTACGCGTAAGGGAGGCGCAAGCAAAGGGAGTCCTGATACGAGTGGTAAGAGGAGCGAAAGAAATCTAGGTAGAGGGAGCGGAAACAAAGGGAGCAAAAAATTTACATATAATGGCAAAGGAACGGTGACAATGAGAGAGATAACATACGCAGAAGCAATATGCGAGGCTATGAGCGAGGAGATGCGACGCGACGAGAACGTGTTCTTTATGGGCGAGGACATAGGCGTGTACAACGGGGCGTTCGGCGTGTCGAAGGGCATGATACAGGAATTTGGCGAGGAGCGGGTGCGCGAAACGCCTATTTCGGAAACGGGGTTTGTGGGCGCAGGCGTCGGGGCGGCGATGATGGGCATGCGGCCGATAGTCGAACTGATGTTCTCCGACTTTGTGGCGGTGTGCTTCGACCAGTTGATAAACGAGGCGGCGAAGGTGCGTTTTATGCTCGGCGGCGCGGTCAAGGTGCCGATGGTGATGCGGACGGCGTCCGGCGGGGGCACGGGGGCGGCGGCGCAGCACTCTCAGTCGCTTGAAAACCTGTACTGCCATATACCAGGACTCAAGGTGGTCATACCGTCCACTGCCTACGATGCGAAAGGGCTTTTGAAATCCGCGATACGCGACGATAACACGGTGATATTCCTGGAGCAGAAGAAGCTTTACCGCGTGAAAGGGCCTGTCCCTGACGGCGAGTATACCATTCCTTTGGGCGAGGCGGACATAAAGCGCCCAGGGCGCGACCTTACCATAGTGACTTACGGACGCATGGTGCAGATGAGCCTTGAGGTGGCGGCGAAGCTGGCGGCAGAGGGGATAGAGGCGGAAGTGATAGACATCCGCACGCTCGTGCCGCTTGACACAAAGACGATAGTGGAGAGCGTCAAGCGGACAAGGCGCTTGGTGATAGTGCATGAGGCGGTGCAGTTTTCGGGGTTTGGGGGCGAGATCGCGGCCCAGATCGCGGACAGCGAGGCGTTTTATCATATAGACGCGCCGATAAAGCGCGTGGGCGGGTATTATAGCCCTGTGCCGTTCAATCCTATACTTGAGGCGAGCATCTTCCCGACGCCTGAGCGGATAGAGGGGGCGGCAAGGGATGTTTTGGCTTCGGCCGCGGAAGCTGCGGCGGCTGTGTCGGGGTTGAGTGCGGGTTCGGCGGGTTCGGGTTTGGTCGGCACGGGGTCGGTCGGTGTTGCAGGGGGTTCTGGGGCAAGGATGACGACCTTGGCGCGGCGCATTGCGGTGGCGAGAGGCATAGATGTCACCGGCATTTCTGGGAGCGGGATACGGGGGCGGATTTTTTCCGCGGATTTGGATGGGGCGGTCTCGGGCGGTTCGTCTATAGGTGCGGGGGTGCAGGCCCCGGCTGTAGCGGCTCCGCAGGTGCAGGCCCCGCAAGGCACGGACTGCCGTACCGCACCCGTCACAGGAACGCCTGTGGCGGTCGATGGGACGGTCGTGAAGATGAACGGCATGCGCCGAATTATCGCAAAGAGGATGGCGCAAAGCTCGCTTGAGACAGCGCCTGTCAGCCAATATGTAGAGGCCGACGTGACGGGGCTGCTGAAAGCCCGTAAATACGTCAATGAGGGCAAGGAGAAAAACGACCAGCTTACCGTCACTTCCTTTATCCTCAGGGCGATGGCTATCGCGGTGAAGGAGCAGGAGCGTTTCAGGATGCAGCTTGGAGCGGACGGCGACTCATTCGTGCTGAAAGACGACGTGAACATCGGCATCGCGGTCGGTACTTCTGAGGGATTGACAGTGCCAGTGCTTCGCAACGCGGATGCCATGTCGATACAGGCGCTCAATGCGGAAACGGCGTTTGTGGCGCAAAAGGCCAGGGACGGCGAGCTTTCTCCTGATGCATACCATGGCGGCGTGATTACATTGACAAATATGGGAATGTTTGGGGTGACTGCGTTCACTCCCATCATCAACCAGCCGGAAGCATCGATCTTGGGGGTAGGGACTCCGGCTGAAAGGGTCGTGTTCAAGGACGGCGAGTACAAAAATCACAGTTTTATGACTCTGTCCCTGACGTACGACCATAGGATCATAAACGGCACCGAAGCGGCATTGTTTCAGCAGCGTATAAAGGAATTATTGGAAGAGCCGGAGCAATTGCTGTAGGGCCGGGCAAGGGGATTTGCAACGGATCGTGCAGGAATTGCGTAAGGGCCGCATAATGGTTATATAATGGGAAGGCAGGAATAATATGGCAAAAGAGATAATAATGCCGAAGAACGGCATGGACATGACGGAAGGCGTTTTGATTCGCTGGCTTGTGAAGGTGGGGGACAAGGTCGAGAAGGACGACCCCATAATGGAGATCGAAACGGACAAGGTGACGATGGAGAGCGAGTCGCCCGCTTCCGGGACGGTGCTTGCGCTGTATTACGACGAGGGGGCGACGATACCGGTGCTAAAGGTGATCGGGTATATTGGGGCAGAGGGGGAGCAGGTGCCGGCAGCGGCGCCTGACGCTGAGGTGGCTGGTGCGGGGGTTGCGGCTCCGGCGGCGGATGCTGGCGCGGTCGCTCCCATTGCTGCGGTCGCTTCTGGGGCTGTGACGGAGGGCTTGGCGGCTTCCGTGCCGGCTGTGCCGGGGTTGCCCGAGGCGGCTCCATCCGGGGTTGCAGCCGCTGGGCTTGAGAGCGTAGGGTTTGACTACGATGTCGCCGTGATCGGCGGAGGGCCGGCTGGCTATGTGGCGGCCATCAAGGCCGCGCAGCTTGGGGGCAGGGTAGTGCTGTTCGAAAAGGACGTACTAGGCGGCACGTGCCTGAACCGTGGATGCATCCCGACGAAGACCTATGTGAAAACGGCCGAATACATCGAGAATATAAAGCGCGCGTCGGAGCGAGGCATAGTGAACGATCCAAGGGCGATGGTTGATATGGCAAAAGTCCTTGCGCACAAGGATGCGGTTGTATACAAATTGACGAGCGGTGTGGCGAAGCTGCTGGCATCCAACGGCGTGACGGGCGTTTCAGGCACGGCGGCGGCGCGGAGCGCTCATGAGGTCGAATGCGAAGGCAAGGTCTATACCGCCGGCGTGCTGATATTGTGCGGAGGCAGCAAGCCAGCCGTGCCGCCCATACCGGGGATAGACCACAGGGCGGTCCTGAGCAGCGATGGGGTATTGGGCCTTGATACCCTGCCGGGCGAGCTGGTTGTTCTCGGCGGAGGCGTTGTGGGATGCGAAATCGCCTGTGCGTTCAACGCGTTTGGCACAAAGGTCACCATCGTCGAAATGCTGCCTGGGCTTTTGGACAATATGGGCCGAAAGGTCTCGGAAGCGATAGAAAAAGCGCTTGTGTCATCGGGGGTCAAGGTGTTTACAGGCACGAAAGTGGCGGCGATAGAGGACGCAGGCGGCAGACCGGTGGTCAATTGCGGCGATATGCGGATTGAGGCGGATATCGTGCTGGCTGCGACAGGGCGCGAGGCCGATTTGGGCTGCCTTGGGGCGCTGGCCGGCCAGGTTGCCACGGAACGCGGCAAGATAGCCGTAGACGACAGGATGCAGACCAACGTGCCCGGCGTGTATGCGGCGGGCGACGTGACGGGCGGGATGATGCTCGCGCATACGGCGTTCCGAATGGCCGAGACGGCGGCGGAGAACGCGCTCGGCGGGGACGCAAGGTGCAATCTCAAGACGGTGCCATCAGGGGTCTACACCATGCCAGAGGCGGCTGCGGTGGGGCTTGACGAGGATGAGGCATTGGCCAAGGTAGGCGCGGACAGGCTTTCCGTGGGCTTCTTCCCATTGTCCGCAAACGGGCGGGCGCTGGCATCGGGCGAGCCGGAAGGCTTTGTGCAGGTGATGGTGGACAAGGAGTTCTTTGAGTTGCTTGGCGTGCGTATAGTCGGCGCGGATGCGGTCGAGATGATCGCCGGGCCTGCGATGTTGATGGCCATGGAAGTGGCTGCCGATGAGGTCGTGCGCGGGATGGTGCATGCCCACCCGACCTATTCCGAGGCTTTTATGGAGGCGTGCGCGGACGCGCTCGGGGAGTGCGTACATCTGCCGAAGAAAAAATAGTATATAATTAGGGGAGCAGATACAGCAATTTTGATTGACGGCCTGAAAGGAGCGGCATAGTTATGAGAAAAGCGTTTATTTGTCCTCACAAGTATGTGCAAGGGGAAGACGAAATACTGAACCTTGGCTATTTTGTGGGCACGTACGGGAAGACGGCCTTGCTTATCGCGCATCCCGACGATGCGGCTCGCGTCAGGGACAAGCTTGACGCGACGGCGAAAAAATTCGGCGTAAGCTTTGTGGAGAGCGGCTTTGGGGGCGAGTGCTCGCGCCAGGAGGTCGCAAGGCTGATAGACGTTTCAAAGAGCGAAGGTTGTGCGTGCGTCGTGGGGCTTGGGGGCGGGAAGGCCATAGACACCGCCAAATGCGTGGCGCAGGGCGAGGCGCTTATCATAGTGCCCACCATCGCGGCGACCGACGCTCCGACAAGCCATTCCGCAGTGCTTTATACGCCCGATGGGGCTTTTGACGACTATGCCTACTTCAAGCAGAACCCGGACGTGGTCTTGATAGACACGACTGTAATCGCGAACGCCCCTGTGCGATTTCTAGTCGCGGGAATGGGGGATGCGCTGTCCACGTATTTTGAGGCAAGGGCTACGTCCGAATCGTTTTCCAATGTGAATGCAGGGCTGCCGTGCGGTTTCCGCGAGGGGCATTGCGGGCCTGCGAAGGGCACGAGCACGGCGATGGCGTTGGCGGAGCTCTGCTATGACACCTTGCTTGAGGACGGCGTGAAGGCAAAGGCGGCGTGCGAGTGCAACCAGGTGACTCAGGCGCTCGAAAACATCATCGAGGCAAATATATTGCTTTCAGGCCTAGGGTTCGAGAGCGGCGGGCTTGGGGGGGCACATGCAATCCACGACGGCCTTACTGCGCTGGAGGGCACGCACGGCTGGCTTCATGGCGAGAAGGTGGCGTTCGGGACGTTGTGCCAGCTTGTCCTTGAGAATGCGCCAAGCGAGGAGATAGAGGAAGTGATGGAGTTCTGCCTGGCGGTGGGGCTGCCCGTGTGTTTGGCTGATATCGGCGTGGAGCGGATAAGCCCGGCCGAGGTGATGGATGTCGCGGAAAAGGCGTGCATACCTGAGGAATCGGTCCATTCAATGCCGTTTCCCGTCACGGCGGAGGCGGTGGCGGCGGCCATCGTTACGGCCGACAGGCTTGGAAGCGCGTTCAAGGCGGACAGATAATCATGAAAAAGATAATCAACCGACCTGAGGCCGTCGCAAATGAAATGTTGCGGGGGTTTGCTTTGGCTCACCCTGAAGTGGAGCTTTTGCCCAAGTACAAGACCGTGGTGCGCAAGCGCCTGAACCCGAACAAGGTCTGCCTGATAAGCGGCGGGGGCAGCGGGCACGAGCCGACTCATGCGGGTTTTGTGGGTGTCGGGATGCTTGACGCCGCCGTTGCTGGCGACATATTCGCATCGCCGTCCCAGATACAGGTATATCAGGCCATCAAGGCCGTTGCGGGCGAAAAGGGCGTGCTGCTTATCATCAAAAACTACAGCGGCGACGTGATGAACTTTGAAAATGCGGCACATCTGGCGAGCGAAGATGACATAATAGTAGATTATGTAAAGGTAGATGACGACATCGCCGTTGAGGACAGCCTGTATACGGTGGGGCGCAGGGGCGTGGCGGGCACCATATTTGTGCATAAGATTGCGGGGGCTGCTGCCGAGCAGGGGATGAATCTGTCGGAGGTGAAGCGGGTGGCGGAAAAGACGGTCGCGAATGCGCGCAGCATCGGTTTTGCGCTAACATCCTGCACCACGCCGTCAAAGGGCAGCCCGACTTTTGATTTGGAAGAAGATCGCATGGAGTACGGCGTCGGGATCCATGGGGAACCTGGCGTAAGGCGCGAGCCTTTGCGCAACGCGGCTGAACTCGCGGAGGGCATGGTTGCAGCCCTTTGCGACGAGCTGGGGCTTGACGGGACGGCGGGAGCAGAGCGGTCGGAACGGGTGGCTTTGCTTGTCAATGGTTTCGGCGGTACGCCTTTGATGGAGCTGTACTTGCTACATCACGACGTACGGAAAGAGCTTGCGGCACGAGAGATAGAGGTCCATCGCTCGCTTGTGGGGAATTTTATGACGAGTATCGATATGGCAGGCGCGTCGGTGACGCTCTTGCGTCTGGACGATGAGCTTGCGGGGTTGCTCGACGCGCCAGCGCAGACGCCTGCGTTGCATATAACGGGGCCGGTGCCGTGTGTAGGTTATGAGGCGGCGTGGGATCCTGAGCAGAGCGGAGTGGGCGATATGGGTATAGATGTGGATGGCAGGGGGATGCCCGGCAGTTTTTCTGGTGACGGTATGGTTGTCGGCGGCGAGCTTACCCTGCAAAACCTGATATATATTGTGGATGTGATGTGCGCGAGCATAATCCGCAACGAGGAAGCGTTTTGCGAGCTTGACTCCCATGCGGGCGACGGCGACTTCGGCATGAGCATTGCGAAGGGGTTCAGGCAGCTAAAGCGTGAGTGGAACTCCATCATAGAGCAGGACGGATTGGATATGGGCGGTTTTCTCGATGCGTGCTCGATGGTGATAATGGAGCATTGCGGGGGGGCGTCCGGACCTATATGGGGGTCGGCGTTCCGTGCGGCAGGGAAGCAGGCAAAGGGCAGGCAGAGCATTGGCGTGTCGGAGTTTGCGGAGATTTTGCAGGCGGCCGTTCGCGGAATACAGGCGGTAGGGGAGCGTTCTTTTGGCAGGGGGGCTGTCGTGGGCGACAAGACTCTGATAGACGCACTCGTGCCTTGCGCAGACGCGTGGACTGCCTGCGGCGAGCATTCGGCTTCGTTTGCGGAAGCGTTCAAGGCGGGCGCGGAGGCGGCGGTGGCGGGAGCGAAAGCGACGGAGAATATAGTGGCGCGAATGGGGCGCGCGGGCAATGTAGGCGAGCGAAGCCTTGGGTATCCTGATGCTGGCGCCCATGGGCTTGGCGTGATATTTACGGATGTTTCGGAGGCTCTGTGCTTCAGATAGAGCTTGGGGCTATATACAATATAAACGACTATGATGAGCTGGCGCGGATGTTCTTGCCGCGCGGTGCGTACGAACTGGCGTTCGAGCAGGCTGCCGAGTTTGAGGGGGTTCCGGCGAAGCTGGCGAAGGCGCGGGAGATGTACGCTGTGTTGGTACGGGAAACGGGGCGCGAACTGCCGTGGGGGGTGCTGACGGGGGTGAAGCCAGTGAAGCTGTTTGGGCAGTTGGTGGAGCGGTTCGGAAGGGTGGCACTATGCGGCGCTCTCGATTTAGGTGCGGGTCGCCCCGATAGCTCCTCTACGATTTGCCCGTGCTCAACCTTATGCGACAAGGACAAGTTTAGTGAAGCGGAGTCAGGCTGGTTTCGCAATGCAAATCTAGGGAGGACTATCGGCTGCGCCCCGCAAGGGACGGAACGCCGCATAGCGCCATCATCGGATGTGCTTCAACTGGCGGTGGAGGCGCTCGAGCGGGAGTATTTGGTGAGTCGTGAGAAGGTGGGGTTGCTTGCGCGGGTCTATGAGCGGGAGCGCGCTGCGCTTGGGACGCCGGACTGGGGGGCGGCGGAGCCGGGGCTGCCTGCGGGCGGCGATGTACTTGTTTATGTGGGGATACCGTTCTGCCCGACGCGGTGTACGTATTGCACGTTTACGGCGGGGGTGGGGAGCGAGAGGCAGATGCGGGAGTACCTTGATGCGCTGTACCGCGAGATTGATTTTGTTGCGGGCGGGATGCGGGCGCGGGGCATGAGGGCGGAGAGCGTCTATGTGGGCGGAGGGACGCCCACGGCGCTGACGGCGGCGATGCTTGAGGAATTGCTTGGGCGCGTGGGGGAGGCGTTTTTGGCGGGGGGCGTGGAGTTCACGGTGGAGGCGGGGCGGCCTGACTCCATCACCTATGAAAAGGCGCTTTGCATTGCGCGCGCGGGGGCCACGAGGGCGTCGGTGAACCCGCAGACCATGAATGACGAGACGCTTGGGCGCATAGGGCGCGCGCATCTCGCAGCGGACATATATACGGCGTTTGAGCACGTTCGGGCGGCGGGGGCGCCCATCGTCAACGCGGACGTGATTGCGGGGCTTCCCGGCGAGGGCGTTGCCGACTTTGAGCATACGGTGGCTGAAATGCTGAAATTGGGTGCGGAGAACATTACGTTGCATACCCTATCACTCAAAAAAGGCTCGGCAATGCGCGAAAGCGATCCCGATTATAGTTATTATGCGGATGCAAGCACGGCGGAAAAAATGCTGCGTATGGGCGACGAAATTCTGTCCGGCGCGGGCATGGGGCCATATTACCTGTACCGGCAGAAGCAGACGGTGGGCAACCTCGAAAACGTGGGTTATGCCGGCGCGGGCACGGAGTGCGTGTACAATATTCGCATGATGCAGGAGCGGCAGACCGTGGTGGCTCTGGGCGCGGGCGCGGTGAGCAAGCTGTACTTCCCAGCCGAAGACCGCATCGAGCGCGTGTTCAATATGGCGGACACGGGGCTGTACATCGAGCGGATTGGCGAGATGATTGAGAGGAAGCGGAGGGTTTTTGAGGGTGAGGCCTTTTAGCTATTCACTTCTCTTTCAAATCGTTGCAAGTCGCTTTCGTCTTGTTCGGCAATAAGCTGGATTGAGAAAATCACATTTGAATTGCGCGTGTTTGACAGGATTGTCGTCCTATATGTGTCAGCGACTCTGGTGGCACGAAAATAAAATGTGATTCCGCTATCGTGGGGCATTTTTGCCTTATCAAGCCTTGCTGGGCTTTCCACCTCGGTCTTTCCCCCCGCAGTCTGTATGTTTGCGGAAACTCCATTTGCGGAAAGCAAGTCTTTCAGCAACGGAATATGCTTGGCGGACGGATTCCGTGAGCCGCTTTTCTTTTCCCTGTAGATCGCAGCAATAGAAAAATAGTGATCGAGCCTATCCAAAGGCGCTATTGCATAACCTCCAGTTTTTTCGCTTCGGCTGATAAAATACTTGACGCCTTTGGTCGCGTAGTATTGCTTTACCCAATCAAAAGCCGCAGGGGGCGAAATCCCAATCTCTTGCCCTGCCGTGCCAGCGTTTGCAAACCTGTCAAAATCGCTATCCATTGCGGATATGATAGCCTCTGTTGCTTGAAAGCGTGGCGTTTGGTTCAGGGGGCTGTATTCAAATCGTCTTGCTTGCTCGTTCGGCATCAAAACAAACTGACCGCATTGGGCTGACGGACACTTGCTTTCGATAAAAAAGCTGCCATTAGGCTTGACAACCATGATGTCTGCATATTGAGCATTAACCCCGCCTGTTTTTTGTATTCGGCTGCTGCCGTACTCTCTTCTGAGGTATTGCAGGCAATCTTCTTCAAACCGTTCCCATTTAGCCATTGAACAACCGTCACCTTCTATCATTCTCGTCATATATTCGCGACAAACTTCCCAAGTCGGGAATCTCGGTTGCAAGTATCAGCTTTTCAAATCCGTAAAACGCCGACTTTGTATTCCTTGCACGCAACATTTTCGATAGAATGAATTCATCGTTTTGATAATTGATCAAAACGCTTTTCGGTGCATATCCGCAGAAAACAACTGTTTCATCATCCACCTTGATGTTTATCAACTCGGGGCGGCTCACTTGTTTGTGAACTATTGGGAATTTCCCCGATTCAACCGTTTTAATACCGATATCCATGCCTTGAGAGCGAAGATCTGCAGAATTAAAGTCGCTTGAGCAGCCAACTGCCCAGTCTATGATGTCAACGCCAAAGTGTTCCTCCATGGCGGCTTCGCCCAAGAGACCGGTATAGAAACGTTTGTACTCATTTCCAAAGTCAATTCGGTGATGGCGTTCGCCACGCTTTTTTTCAATGATTTTGTCGACAAGCCCGCGTACCTTTTTGGCCTTGGTCTCTGGCACTGTTATCCTCTGCAATTCTTGGACAAAAGGAACAACCAGCCTTAAATATTCGCTTTTCAACTGTTGATCGCTTAACAATTGCCGCTCCTTTCATACATATGCAGATTATGGGACAAAGTTCCGCCGTTTCCTTCAAGCACTTGCTATTTTCCGATAAAACCAAAGCAATGTCAATGACAAGGGGAAATGGGCAGATTGTAAAGTCAAGCGCTAGATTTGTTTTATGGACTGCTTGACAGCAGGGGGGTAGGCCTATATAATGAATATATATTCAATGAAAGGAGATTCATCAATGAGCAGAGCGGAGCAAAAGGAAAAGCGGCGGGCACAGATACTTGATGCCGGACTGGGCTTGTTCCTGCGGAAAGGGTTTGCCGCGACAAAAGTCCAGGACATCGCCGATGCGGTCGGGATGAGCGTCGGGCTGCTGTTCAACTACTTTGAATCGAAGGAGAAGCTGTACGAAGAACTGGTCCGCATCGGTGTGTCCGGCCCGCAATCCGTCATGCCTGCCACGGACGCAGAGCCGCTTGAATACTTCGAGGCCGTGGCGGAAGGGCTGCTGCACGCAATACGGAGCCAGCCGTTCACCGCCAAGATGTTCGCTTTCGTGAATCAGGCCGTCCGCAACGAGGGCGCTTCCGAGACGGTCCGCGGACTTTTGTCGCAAATTGACACCATCACGCAATGCATCCCGCTCATAAAGGCGGGCCAGGCGAACAAGACCATCCGAGCCGGAAATCCCTACGCGCTTTCGATCGCCTTCTGGTCGGCGATAGTCGGCATCGCCGAGATGATCGCGCTTGAGCCCGCCGCGCCCTGCCCGGAAGCAGAGTGGGTCGTGGATATCCTAAGAGCAAAACCGCAATGAGCAAGGAGAAAACCGTAATGAAAGAGAATAACGCTGCAATGAAAAAAGTGATTGTTGTAGGGGCCGGGATAGCCGGGATGACGGCGGCGATATACGCTCGCCGAAGCGGGTTTGACGTGACGCTTATCGAGCAACATAGCATCGCCGGCGGCATGTGCACAAGCTGGAGACGCAAAGGCTATCTTTTTGAAGGCGCCATTCACTGGCTGATAGGCTCAAGCCACAAAACCGATGCCCACGAATTGTGGAAGGACACGGGCGCGCTCGGGGACGATGTCCGCGTATTCCTGCCCGATCCGTTCCATAGCGTGGAGCATGAAGGGCAGGTCTTGAGCCTGTACCGCAGCGTGGAAAAGACCGCCGAGCATCTGCGGGTCGTTTCGCCGGAGGATGTGCCACGCCTCCATCAGCTTGTAAAAGATGTAAAGGCGCTTTCAAAGATGCAGATGCCGATCATGGACATCAAGGGCGTCAAGGCAGAAAACCCAAAGCGGATGTCGTCCGGCTTTGCAATGACCATGATGTCGCTGCTGCCCACCATCAGCAGATTGAGCAAGCTGTCTTGCAGGGATTTTGCCGCGAGATTCAAGCACCCCGGTATTCAAAAACTATTGAACCTCCTGCCTGAAGGGTATGATGCCTCCAGCTTCGTGATCACGCTCGCGTCGCTCGATGCGGGCGACGGCGGCTATCCCGAGGGCGGCTCGTTGGCGATGGCAGACCGTATGGCACAGACATTTACAGATATGGGCGGCACGCTGATAATGAAGGCAAAAGTCCAGAAGGTGAACATCAAAGACGGCAAAGCCACGGGCGTGACGCTTGAAAGCGGAACGCTTGATGCCGATGCCGTGATAGTCACGCAGGAGACGATAGCCGCCCTCGACAATCTCTTTGACGTGCCGATAGGCGACAAATGGCTGCACGAGCTTAGGGCGGAGGCAAAGCCCGTCTTATGCACCTTTGTCGGCGTAGGCATCAAAGCGGAAATCCCGAAAACCCCTGTGTGGGAGCTAAAAGAGCCGATACATTACGCAGGTCAGACCATCACAAGCCTTGGGCTCTACAATTACGCAGAATATGAGGGGTACGCGCCAGAGGGCGGCACAGCCCTGACGACCGCCTTTATATCCGACACCTACGACTTTTGGAAGCAAGCAAAAGCCGACGGGCGTTACGAACAGGAAAAACAGTCTCTTGCCGAGCAGATAAGCAAGGCGATATGCCGAAGATATCCGCAGGCAGTCGGAAAAATTGAAGTCATCGACATTGCCACGCCGCTCACCTACGAGCGTTACACCAGCGCATACCGCGGCTCCTGGATGATTCTCAAAGAACCGGGCGACAAGATGAAGCGGTACCCCGGCCACTCCGAAAACGTCAACGGGCTGTATTTCGCGGGCCACCGCCTTATGTCGCCGGGAGGCCTGCCCGTGGCACTGATAAGCGGCCGCCAAGCGGCCCAGTTGGTCTGCCGTCAGTTCGGCGAAGTGTTTCGGTGATGCAGCGTGAGTGGCGTCAATCTCTCGGCGACGTGAACAGGGCGATAGAAAGCTTTGTCGGCAGAACAGATTGAGCAAGAGAAGAACTGTCCCTGTTGTGTAAAAACTATTCTGAAATACTGTTGACAATAAGCAACCTATTGCCTATAATCCGATTAGGCAATAGGTTGCTTATATGGAGGTGCGGAATATGAATAGGACTACAATGGAAGAATATGTTTTTGGGAGCATTTTGCTTCTTGCAAACAAATTTCAAATTTGGGGCGACAAGGTATTAGAAGAGCTTACATTAAAGCAATGGTTTCTGTTGATGTTGATTTCAAAAATGAGCATACAAAATTCGTCAATAAAGGAGATTGCAAACTTTACAGGAACATCAAGACAGAATGTAAAAAAGATGATTGAGCATTTAGAAGATAAAAAGTATGTAAATGTAATTAAGTCTGAAACTGACGCAAGAGCATTGAATATATCGCTTACAAAAAAAACTTATGACTATTTTAACGCATATGAAGATAAAGGGGCAGAAGCGGTCAATACATTATTTTCCGATATAACCAACGATGAATTGACATATACCGGTCGAACACTTGAAAAACTGCTCATTTACCTTGGAAACCCGCCATTGGAGGAGGCTGGAAATGGACAGAAATAGAAACACGGCATTATCCATTTGTGCGGCGGTTACTGCGTTCATATCGGCTTGCATCGGTTTTTTCTATACCTTCGGCGGCGAAATGCGAACGGTAAACAATATCTACGGGCAAGCGGTAACGCTTCTCGGAGATGGAATATACGCAAACGATTCATTGATGAAAGCGGGGGCGGGAAAGGGGACAGACCTTGTTGTCATTGTTTTGTCGATACTGCTTGTTTGCGTTGTTTCGGTTTTGCGTCGAAAGAAATATGCCCCGTTTGTCAGGTGCGGATTGCTTTCCCTTATACTCTACGCTTCTGCCTGCCTTGCTATGGGGAGCAGTTTTAACAGGCTTTTTCTTCTCTATGTTCTTCAATTCGGGTTTGCTCTGTTCGCTTTCCTGCTGTCAATGTCGGAACTCTTAAAAGCAAAGTCGTTTGCCGATGACATTCACGCAAAAAGGCTGATAGGCACAGCGGTATTCTTGATAATATCCGCTTGCTCCACCCTTGTTTGGCTGCCATTTATAATCCCGGCGGTGCTGTCGGGAGAACCGATGGAGATTATTGATGTATATACAACCGAGCCTGCCTTTGTGATTGATTTGGCGGTCATTCTGCCGTCTGTGATGTTTTGCGGCATCGGGTTGATAAAGAAAATCCCGACAGCCTATCAAGCGGCTCCCGTGTTCCTTGCTTTTCTGACAGGTGTTGGGATGTGCGTTGTTTCGCAAATCGTCGTTCAAACATCACTGGGGATTGTGATAAATCCGGGGGAGCTATTCGGGCTGGTCGTTTCGTTTGTAATGCTCGGAGCGGTTTCGCTCGTGCTAAACATCAAACTCTTGCGTTTTGCGGTATGACTGAATGAAAAAGGGCACACTCAGCACCGGTGTGTCTTGTCACAAAAAGAACCGCCCCAATTTGTTCCAAACATTTGTTCGGTTTTGCTTGAAATGCAACCCCCTTTGGATTAGAATTGAATTGGTCGCCAGATGTAAGTGCAGATTAAATTAGGTAAGACAGGGATAATGACAAGATCAAAAAAACTGAAAGCGATATCGTTGTTCTCAGGAGCGGGCGGAATGGATGTAGGCTTCAAGCAGGCCGGTGTTGATGTCGTGTTGGCGAATGAACTGGATTCGGTGACCTGCGACACATATGAGGCAAATCATCCAGAGTCGCATATGCTTCGCGGGGACATACATGAGCACTACGATGTGTTTGAGCAACACAAAGGCGTGGATATAGTTTTTGGCGGACCGCCGTGCCAAGGGTTTTCTGTTGCTGGCAAAATGGATCCCGATGATGAGCGAAGCAGACTGATATGGAGTTTTCTTGACATTGTGGAGATGGTCAAGCCAAGGCTGTTCATCATGGAGAACGTCAAGGCTTTAGGGAAACTGGAGAAGTGGAAAGAGGTAAGAAAGGCGTTTGTGCAAAGAGCCGAACACGCTGGGTATTTTTGCCAATACGTGGTCTTAAATGCAGCCGAGTTTGGGGTCTCGCAAAACAGGGAAAGGGTATTTTTTGTAGGAAGCAGTCAGCCGTTCAATACATTTGACTTTCAGAATGAATTGGAAGGCAATAAAAAAAGGCCGCGTATACTACGGGATTTGCTTAATGACCTGCCTTCGGCGGGCAGCGACGAAAACCCCCTTACCTGTACTGCAAAGATAACGTTGGCAGCTTATCCTGTTATGAGAAAAAGCCCATATGCCGGGATGATTTTCAATGGAATGGGTCGGCCTTTGAATTTAGACTCGGTTTCTTCCACATTGCCGGCTTCTATGGGTGGCAACAAGACACCGATAGTTGACTGCCGTATGCTGGAAGACCCCGACAATGCCGACTGGGTGAAAGAGTATCACAGGGGATTGATGGAAGGTGGCACAAACCCGGATTTTGCATTAGCCCCGAGCCATTTGAGACGACTTACAATTCTTGAATCAGCTGTTATCCAGTCGTTTCCCCGAGATTATAGGTTTGTAGGTTCAAAATCGGCAATCTACACTCAAATTGGAAATGCGGTTCCTTGCAAACTTGCAGAATGTATTGCAAAGGCTTCAATATCCGTAGTGTTTGGTGGAGGAGTATCCGATGGGCCAAATTAAGATTTCCGAGGAAGCAGCAAGAAAGGTTTTGGAAGAAGCCCATGCAAAAGCAGATCATGACGAACTGCATATAAAGACAAAAGCACACAAATTGGTTGATGCTGTTTTAGAGAACACGAACAAAACATACAAGTATATTTTAGTGACGGCTTTGCTTGCGAAAGCCACAAACCCAAAAGTCAATATGCTTTGCTTGCAGGCGGGGTCAAGACTTGAGGGGGCGTATGATGCAAGAACCCTCTGTCACAAGGTGCTTGTGCCATTTGAGATGACGGTATTGGGAAAAGTCATGGGAGGTTCAAACGAGCCGTTTGTGAATAACCCCGCAAGATTCTCGGAATTGAACAAGGATAATGCAGTACGAGCCGGAAGCGACAAGGAGACGCTCGATAGGCTCTGCGATGGATTGCCTCTCATAAAAACCCAAAAAGATGCTTTTGAGGGGTTGGTGTATGCTATACAAATCCTGATTAGCAAGAAAAACGAGCAACAACTGTATTTCCAATTTCGATTGGATTCGTTGCAATCAGATGCGGCAGACCTATATCGATTTATCGACGATTTTATTGCCGAGAGTTTTGGCGGGGAGACGCTTACGTTGGCAATCGCAGGGCTGTATGAGCTTTTCTTGCGTGGCGAAGAAGACTATCGTGTTTGCGTCCATCCTGTCAATCAAAGCGGCACATCAAAAAATGAGATAAGCGACCTTGATATATATCGAAACGGGAAGCTATACATTGCGAACGAATTGAAGGATAAGCTGTTCTCCGATTCAGATATTAGGCATGCCGCAGACAAGGTGATTGAAGCAGGCAAGGCGAAAATGAATTTCATAATCGGGCGGCAAGGGAGTTGCCCCCAAGACTTGATAGATAGATGTGTCGATGAGTACATCCAGAAAAACTTTGTGATAAGTGTTGTGGGGGTTGACGGCTATATTGTGTCGTTGATAAATATGATTGAGCACGTTGATATTGAGCACTACTTGAAATTTATTATAAGCACTGCTACAAGTACCAAATTCAAAAAGGCAACCATCGATTACATAAAGTTGAAAGCAAAGGCACATTTTGGAATAGGTTAAACCTGATTGATAGGGGGTCAAGGAGTTGCGGTTCGCAGCGTTTGGTTTTTATTCGCGATGTCGGGCTGGGTCGCCGGAGTAGCACAGCGAAAGAGAGGGGAGCGAAAGACGGCGTAGCCGGCTTGAGCGCGAGGAGAGACCTCTCCCCGGTCAAAAAAACAATCATTCGGGGGCGGTTTTTGGTGGAATATGTGTATAATGTAGGGATGGCGCAGGGATTTTTGCTGTGCGTGGAATTGAGGTCGGTCGGTGCGGGCTGTGGCTGTGCGGTGCGGGTTTGTGCGTGGCGTGTGGCGGTGTGCAGAGCGGGCCGGTGGGAATTTTGAGCGGGACAGGAGGGTTTGCGGAATGCAGATACAGGCGCCCAAGGGTACGAAGGACCGGCTGCCGGGGCAGGTGGAGCGGTGGCAATTTGTGGAAGCGGCGTTTCGGGAGTGTGCGCGGCGGTTTGGGTTTGCCGAGATACGGACGCCGGTGATTGAGCATACGGAGCTGTTTGCGCGTGGCATCGGGGATACGACCGATGTGGTCGAGAAGCAGATGTACACGTTTGAGGATTTTGGGGGGCGGAGTTTGACGCTCAGGCCGGAGGGCACGGCAGGGGTGGCGCGCGCCTACCTTGAGAACAAGGTTTATGCGGACGGTCGGCCGACCAAGCTGTGGTATGAGATCGGGTGTTATCGATATGAGAAGCCGCAGGCGGGGCGGTTGCGGGAGTTTCACCAGTTTGGGGTGGAGATATTTGGGTCGGGCGATATGCTTGCGGATGCCGAGGTGATTGCGTTCGGGGATGTGTTTTTGCGGGGGCTTGGGGTGAAGGAACTTTCGCTGAGGGTCAATTCCATTGGATGCCCTGTGTGCAGACCGGATTACAGAAAACATCTTATGGTCTACTTCGGCGAGCATCTGGGGGAGCTTTGCGGAACGTGCAATGGGCGTTATGAACGGAACCCGATGCGTATTTTTGATTGCAAATCGCCTGTGTGCCAAGGGATCGCGGCGGGGGCGCCTGTGATGCTCGACTCGCTCTGCGGGGGGTGCGAGGCGGATTTTGCGGCACTGCGGGAAAACCTTGGGGCGCTTGGGGTGGATTATGAGGTGGATGCGAGGATTGTGCGGGGGCTCGACTATTATACCAAGACGGCGTTTGAGTTTGTGTCGGGGCAGCTTGGGGCGCAGGACACGGTATGCGGCGGTGGGCGTTATGACCATCTGCTGAAGGCCATCGGCGGGGACGACATACCGGGCGTGGGGTTCGGGCTTGGGATTGAGCGGCTTTTGCTGATGCTTGAGGCTTCGGGGGTGGCTATGCCTGATGCGGCGGTGCCGGACGCGCTCGTGGTTTATATGGGCGACGAGGCGAGGGTGCGTGCGCTGTCGCTGTTGCGGGGGCTTCGGGAGGCGGGGCTTTCGGCCGAGATGGATGTGTGCGCGCGGAATATGAAGGGGCAGTTCAAGCATGCGGACAGGGTCGGGGCGCGGTTTGCCGTGGTTTTGGGCGAGGAGGAGCTTGCGTCAGGGATGGCGAAGGTGAAGGATATGCAGACGGGCGAGCAGCAGGAGTGCGCTTTTGCGGATGTGGCAGGGGTCGTAGGGGGAGCGTAGGGCGGCGGGCGGCCGGGCAGGGCGCTCAGCCGGCGGTCCCCACCGAGCCACCGCTCGATTTTCCACACAAGCCTATTTCTCAGCCAACAATCCCAACTCCTCGATCTTCATAATGGCATCAACATTGTTTGCCACGTCGAGTTTGTTGTAAATAAGCTCGATGTGCGCTTTTACGCCGTTTGGCTTGATGCCCATTTGCTCTGCGATGCCTTTCCTGCTGTAGCCTTTGCACATCAGCCCCATAACCGTCTTTTGCTTGTCTGTGAAGGTCAGATTGCGGGTGATTCGTCCTCCCGTGAGCCCTTTTGTATGCTTGGACTCGGAAACCGCGGAGACATACAATGTTTTTGCGAACTCGCTTGAGACGCCCCCCGCATAATCTTTTTGAACCGCGCGTTTTTGCAGCCGATGCAGCATGTTTACAAGCTCCGACCCTTCGTTTGCGAAAATCTGTGTGTATCCGTAGTTTTGCGCCAGCGCCGCGCCTTGCTCCAAATGCTCGATGGCAATGGGGAGGCTGCCCTTGGCTATTTTCCAGTGGGCGATTGCAAGCAGAATATGTGCCTCTATAATGTCAAGCGGACGCCTGTAGCTCTCGCCAAGCGCCAGAAGTTTTTGCAGAAGCAATGCCGCGACCGTGTATTCCCCCAGGGCGATATGTGCCCTTGCGGTGGTGTAATATTGATAGACCTTGAAGATTGGCAGGGAATCGTCAAAGGTTGCTTTATGGTTTTTCAGCCAGTCCCGTGCTGCGTCCATATCGCCGTTTGCCAGCTTGAGCCTGCACAGATAAGCCTGCAGGTTTGGCTTGAGGTAAAAGGCATTGTCGAGGTCGATCATATCTTTTGCATTGCCCAATATCTCGCCGGCATCCTTGTCCTGGCCAATCGCCGCCAGCGTGGATGCCAGAATCATCATAGCGCAGAATTTGAGCTCTGCGGCGCAGCCATCCGGAATATTCGCGCAGGCCGCCAAAGCGTGTTTGAGGGCTTCTTCCAGATTTCTTCTTTCGTAATGGGCTCCGGCGAGCACACATTCTTTTATGACCGCCCATTCAACGCCGATGACGACACCGAAGGTTTTTTCGATCAACGGCATGTCCTTGTCAAGATCGAGGTCTGAAAAATCTCGAACAGAACGGTGGAAAAATGGCATATTGTTGGTAAAGCTCGGACTATAGACCTTGATGTTTCCCTTGAAAGGAACCAAGCGTATTGCCTTGCAGACGTCAATAAAGTCCTGCCTGTAATCCAATGCCGGCAAAATCATGCGTATAATCGCTGAACGCGGATTTTGCGTAAGGATTTTCGGGAACAGTGCATAGTATCTGTCCAGATAGTTTTCAAAATCATCGGCGCATCCTTCCGCGTAAGCCGTCCAAGTCTGGACCTCCAGCAAGAAAGGGTGTTTTTCCACAAGAGAATCCGTGACGGATATGCTAATAGTGTACAAGGTGTCCTCAATGGAGGCGGCCAGCGATTTGTAATCGTACATACAATACAGGGATTTTGCCACTCCGTCGTCGTTTTTGCCTTTCAGAAAATTCTCCAAGGCACGGAAATAGTCGTTTTTGTCAAAATGGTATTCACCCGCTTTGTTGTATTGTGCGGTGGATAGGTGCTCTCCGCTTTCGTCAAGCAAAAAATCACGGAACAGATCGTGGAACCTGTATGCATCCCTATCGGTCTTTCGTATAAATGCGTTCTCGTGCATGAGTTCCGACAGCATTTCCTCGCTTGACGTCCTCTTTAGCAGTTTATCTCCTGCGATGAGCCAGTCGCAAAGTTCCGGGGTTAGCTCCTCCGCTACCGACACTAAGGCCATAAAACGTTTTAGGCGGCCGTCCCATCGCTCCCATACGTGGGTGTTTAGGAAGTTGACAAGATACTTTTCGGTCAAATCGGTGCTGTATGATGTTTCATCCGAGAGCAGCATGGCGCTTATGCCTATGGCCCAGCCTCCCGTGGACGCGAAAATCTCGTCTGCTTGCCTGTTTGTGATGGTGCGTCCGTTTTTATCAAAGAACACCTTGATTTCATTGCTTGTAAATTGCAGACAATCCGCATTTGCGATGGCGAGCTCGCCCTTTGCCAGCATTTCGTCAAAGCTGTCCGGCGGCAGGCTGCGGCTGAGCAGCAGCACCGTGCAGTTTTTGGGCAGCCTTTTCAGCATGATAGGCATCATCTCAAGGATTTTAGGGTTCTTTATCTTATGGACGTCATCGAGGACGAAGATATGCGGCTCCTGCTTTTCGGCGAAAACGCTTAGGGCATGAAGTATGAACTCGACCGGCGATATGCTGAAAGCCGTCTGCGTCGCAAGTTCGCGCAGGGCTGTGTTTTCCGGCTGAAGGCCCGACAGCACGACGACAAACCGCCTGCAAAACCCGGCCATCTGATTGTCGTGTTCGTCAAGGCCTATCCATGCGTGTTTTGTGTCCGTCCGTTTTTCTCTGTGTTCGAGCCATAAAAGCGAAGATGCCGTCTTGCCGAAACCGGCAGGCGCGTGTATGTATATAAACCGCCGCTGAAGAAGCCCGTCCAGCAGTTTCATCAACGCAGGCCTCGGCATCTGTGATTTTGGTTTTGGCTGCTCCATACGTTCCCTCATAGTAGCTTATATCGTAATAGACAATCCCTGCAAAGTCAACGAGAGGATTATACGCAACTACCCACCACGGGTATCAAATATATGCGGCAGGTTTGCTATAGTCCATTAGTCGGCAAGGAGGGCAGCCCTATGGAAAACAAACTATTCCGCAAAAGCATGCTAGACAAGATTTCGTCGCCTGAACAGTTGAACGAGACCATGAAGGTCGCCGGGCCAGGGGTGTGGTTCGTCCTTGCTGCGTTGGGCGTGACCTTCGTGGCGTTCTTCGCTTGGGGTATGCTTGGCTCCATTCCTGAAACGGTTGACATCACTGGCACGGCGCTCGATTTGGATGACAGGCCGCTAGCGGTCTATTGCTTCCTGTCCATTGACGAGACCAAGCCGCTTGAGGAGGGCATGAGCGTTCGGGTCTCGCCAGGCTACGCGCCACGGGAGCAATACGGCTATATATATGGGACGATACAAAGCATAGGGCGCTCGCCTGTCACCGACGAACAGCTCAGGGCGAATCTAGGGGAAGATGTCGAGTTTGTCGCCCTGCCTTCCGGGAACTTGATCGAGGTCGTCGTCGAATTGGAGACACAGGCCGACGGCAAGCCTAAGTGGTCAACGTCCAAGGGGGCGGATATCGACGTGATAGTCGGCTCCTCTTGCATCCTTACCGTCATCACGGCAGAGAGAAAGCCGTATGACCTGATGTTTTGATAGGGAGTGGCAAGGTTGGCCAGAAAAGTCGAAAAAGTCCCCTTTATCATGCAGATGGAAGCGCTCGAATGTGGCGCGGCGTCCCTCTGCATGGTGTTGGCGTATCACGGCAAATGGATACCCCTTGAGCAGGTGCGCGCCGACTGCGGCGTATCCAGGGACGGCTGCAACGCCCGCAATATCTACCGCGCCGCCGCTTCTTACGAGCTGAAGCCCACGGCCTACCGCTTGGAGCCGGCCGAGCTCAGAAGCATCAAGCTGCCCGCCATCATCCATTGGAACTTCAACCATTTCGTGGTTTTGAACGGCTTCAAGAAGAACAGGGCTGTCATCAACGATCCAGGGCGCGGAACCACCGAGGTCTCCCTTGAGGAGTTTGACAAAGCCTTTACAGGCGTCGTAATCACCTTTGAACCCACGCCGGAATTTGTGCCTGAGGGCAAACCGAGAAGCGTGCTGAACTTTGCCATGCAGCGTATGAAGGGCACGCTGACGGTCTTTGTGTTCGTGTTGCTGATGGGTATGTTCGCGGCGTTGATCGACATACTGAACCCGATCTTCACAAAGATTTTCATGGACGATATCCTGTCCGGCCGCACTCCCTCGTGGTTGATCCCGCTCATGGTCGCCATGCTTTTGGCGCTCACGGTCAGGGTGATCCTGTCTGTGGTCGATGCCATATACCGGCTTCGCATGGAAGGAAAGTTCGCCATTACTGCCAATGCCGAGTTTTTGTGGCATGTCCTGCGTTTGCCCATGGAGTTTTTCTCGCAGCGGTATACCGGCGACATCATCATGCGCCAGGCATCCAACGAAGGCATCGCCAGTATGCTGATTTCCCAGCTCTCCCCCATCCTGATGAACATGGGCCTGATGGTGTTTTACTTCATCATGCTACTGCAGTACAACCCCATCCTGACGGCCATCGGGATATCCTCCGCGGCAATCAATATTGCGCTTTCGCAATATATGGCAAAGAAAAGCGTCACATTTGCCAGATTGGCACAGGCTTCGGGCGGCAATCTCAGCTCGATCACCATGTCGAGCATCGACATGATAGAGACAATAAAGGCTTCCGGCGCCGAGGGCGGCATTTTTGAGCGTTACGCCGGGTATCTTGCCAAACAGCACAATGCAGGGATCGCCGGCGAACGGTTTTCCTTGAGATTCGGCTTGATTCCGCAGATTGTCGGGCAAGTCCTGAACATCGTCATCATGATGCTCGGAGTCATGTTCATCATGGATGGCGAAATGACCATTGGCACTTTGGCCGCGTTCCAGGGTTTCCTTGGCTCGTTCCTTGCGCCGGTGGGGCAGCTTTCCGGCGTGGCTCAGAGCCTTACCACGATGCGGACCAACATGGAACGCATCGAAGACGTGATGAACTACAAGACAGAGCCGGAATGTTCTGGCGAGACAAGCGGCAAGCTGTCCGGCCCGCTGAAGATTGACAACATCACCTTTGGGTACAACAAACTATCCGCTCCGCTGATAAAAAACTTCTCCCTTGAGCTGCCGCCTGGCAAATCGGTCGCCATCGTCGGCGCGTCCGGCTCAGGAAAGTCTACGCTGGCAAAGCTTATCACCGGGCTGTACGAGCCGTGGGAGGGCGAAATCACCTTTGGCGGCAAGCGGCGGTACGACATCGACGAATACTCCTTCCGCAGCTCGGTGTCGATGGTGGACCAGGAGATAACGCTGTTTGAGGACAGCGTCGCCGAGAACATCCGCATGTGGGATCCGTCCATTGAGGATTTTGCGGTCATCCTCGCGGCGCGTGACGCGGATATACACGAAACGATCGTGACCCGCCCAGGCGGGTATGGGCAGACCGTCGCCGAAAACGGCAAGAACTTCTCAGGCGGTCAGCGCCAGAGGCTTGAAATCGCGCGCGTACTGGCCCAGGAGCCGACCATTGCCATTTTGGACGAGGCGACCAGCTCCCTCGATGCCAAGACCGAGGAAATCGTTATGAGGAATATCCGCAATATCGGCTGCTCCTGCGTCGTAATAGCCCATCGGCTGTCCACCGTGCGGGACTGCGACGAGATAATCGTGCTGGAAAATGGCGATGTCGTGGAGCGCGGCACCCATGAAGAACTGTACAACAAGGGCGGCAAGTACACCGAGCTTGTCGCCACGGAGTAGGGAGGGGAGGGCAGAGCGGATGGAACGACTCAATATCTTCGACGAGCAACTGAACGCTCGCAAGACCGGCGATGAAATTATGTTCGAGGGCGCCTTTGACGATCTGATGTCGATACTGGGCGGAAGCCCAAAACGATCGGCGGAGGCCACCGACGCGATCTGTGAGATACTTTCGCACCTCGGCCTGAAAATCCCGGAGACCCCCGAAACCGTGACCGACGCAGAGGCGCGGATTGAGTATATGCTGCGCCCCTCAGGTGCCATGCGACGCAGGGTAGAGCTGAAAGGCGAGTGGTGGAAGGATTGCGTAGACCCATTTTTCGGCTGCACGACAGATGGCGACCCAGTCGCGCTGCTGCCTGGCAAAATGGGCGGCTACCACTATCGCGGCGTAGATGGCACGAACGTGAAAATCAACAAGGAATCGGCCAAAAACATCGGGGAGGACGCCTTTTGCTTCTACAAGCCCTTTGCGCTGAAAAAACTTCGGCTGACAGATTTGGCGATGTTTATGGTAAAGAGCCTCCGCGTCTCCGACCTCGTCTACGTCATGGCCATCAGCCTGATCGTGGCGTTGCTTGGGCTGGCCACGCCCTACGTGAACAGTCAGCTCTACGGCACCGTCATACCTTCCGGCATCAAGATGAATATCCTGGCGGTCGGATTCCTGCTGGTCGGCACGGCGATTGGCGCCATATTGTTCGGAGTTGCGAGAAGCCTTGCGTTGACGCGGTTTTCCATGCTGTTTACGCGGGTGGAAAACGCCGCCATGATGCGGGTGCTGTCACTGCCGGTCACGTTTTTCAAGGATTACGCCGCCGGCGAGGTGGCAAACCGCATGCAGAGCCTGACAAGCCTGTGCCAGATCATTTCCAACACCTTTATGTCCACCGGCCTGACCGCTTTGTTCTCTTTTGTGTATCTGTTCCAGATGAACCGATATGCCTCGGCTATGGTGGCGCCGGCTTTCTTGATCATCGTCACCATGCTGGCCATGTCGATACTGACGGCGGCGCTCAATATGAAAATCTCGCGCAGGCGCATGAAAGCGGGTGCCAAGCTGTCGGCATTGCTGTTCGCGCTGATTTCCGGCATACAGAAAATCAAGCTGACCGGGGCGCAGAAGCGGGCTTTCGCAAGGTGGGCGGACAAGTACAAAGAGGTCGGGCGGCTCACCTATTCGCCGCCGATGTTGCTGCGCCTGTTAGAGCCTATCAACCTCGCGATCTCACTCGGCGGCACTATACTGCTGTACTACGTGGCGGGCTCGTCGGGCGTGGACACGGCGGATTACATCGCGTTCATGGCGGCATATGGGGCGCTGTCAGGCGCCATCTTGATGCTTTCAAGCCTGGCGCACACCTTTACGGACATAAAGGTAAACCTTGAGATGGTGCGTCCGCTGATGGAAACGGAGCCAGAAACCCAAGAGGGCAAAACGCAGCTCTCGTCGCTGTCGGGGCAAATGGAAATGAACAATATATCTTTCCGCTACAACGAGGACGGCCCGTTGATCCTAGACAATATAAATCTGAAAGTGAGTCCGGGCGAGTATTTGGCAATCGTGGGCAAGACGGGCTGCGGCAAGTCCACACTTCTGCGCCTGCTTCTGGGCTTCGAGAAGCCGGAGACAGGGGATATCTATTACGACGGGCATAGCCTCAGCGGCCTCGACCTCCGTGCCCTGCGGCAGTGCATTGGGGTGGATTTGCAGAACGGCAAGCTGATGGCGGGCTCGATCTTCTCCAACATCGTCGTGACTGCGCCGTGGAAAACCCTTGATGACGCATGGGTTGCGGCCGAAATGGCCGGCATCGCCCAGGACATACGCGATATGCCGATGGGTATGCACACCATGATATCAGAGGGCGGCGGCGGTGTGTCCGGCGGCCAGCGCCAACGGCTGCTGATAGCGAGGGCGCTTATCTCCAAGCCCAAGCTCATCTTTTTCGACGAGGCCACCAGCGCCTTGGACAACATCACGCAAAAGCATGTCGCAAACTCCGTCGCTTCGCTCGAAGCGACCCGCATCGTCATCGCGCATCGGCTGTCCACCATACGCGGCTGCGACCGCGTGATCGTGATGGACGCCGGCAGGATCGTCGAGCAGGGCGGCTATGACGAGCTGATGGAGAAGCGGGGCGAGTTTTATGAGTTGGTGAGGCGGCAGACGGCATGAATATAGAGGGAATCTTCAATTCATATTATGACAAGGTCTGCAGCTTCACGATGCTGCGCGTGGGGCATGTCCATGACGCAGAGGACATCGCCTGCAGCGTGTTTGTGAAAGTGGCTGAAAAACTGGACACCTACGACTCTGACAAAGCCGCTTTCTCGACGTGGATATTCACAATCACGCTCAACGAGATAAGGATGTACTTCCGCGCCCGCAAAACCGAGTGTACTCTGGACGACATTGCCGAGCTCGCCGACCGTTTCGACATTGAAGAAGACCTGCTTCGCAAGGAAGAATACGCCCTGCTTTGCGAGGCCATAGGCAGGCTGAACGAAAACCAGAAGAATGCCGTGCTGCTCAAATATTTTGGCGGCTTGACAAACATCAGAATCGCAGAGGTCATGGGCCTGCGCGAAAGCAATGTGGGGTTCATTTTGCACCGCGCGAAAAAGATTATAAGAAAATCTTTGATTTCATCTAAGGAATCGGACGCAGCCGCATATAAGAATATAAGAAAGGAGGGCGATGTAAAATGAAGGAGGGGCGCGACATAGAGATGATTCTTTCAAATTTGAAAGTCCGTCTTGACGCGGAAGCCAAGCAAGCCTCCCTTGAGCGTATGCGGATGCAATTGTTTCAAAAAATAAACGCACCACGGAACCCAATAAAGCGAAAGGAGAAAAGATACATGGAAAACAAAAGAGAAGAAGTAAACGAATTGGAACTGGAAGCCGCCGCCGGCGGTTTAACGGAAAACCGCTATAATCCAGACGTTTGCGGCAAATTCACGAAAGTGCAGTATGAGTGTGTCGGGCTTTTGAAATTGGTCAATTGTGACCATTACAGAGAAGCAGCGCTCGTCACTGAAGGACGTTACCGCTTCACCTGTGCCATGGGCCGCTATGACTACATCGGATACAGCGATGGAAAAATAATTTAGTCCCAAAAAGCGTATCACTAATGAGAGGAGAAAACAAAATGTCTGAAGAAATGAAAAAAAACGCGGAGCTAAACGAAACGGAACTTGAGAACGCGACCGGCGGCGCCGACCCAGGCGTCACCCCCGGCAATCCGAAAATCAGCGGGTGTTGGTTTAAGGCCGACGGCGGTTCGGAAATGAGAAACGGCGCATACCGCAAAAAATGCCAGGCATTTGCTTGCAAGACATTGGTCGGTGACGCAGGTTACCTTAGATGGCATCAATGCGGCTGTTGGGGTTCGGACAGATGCATCGATAGCTGGCATCATGAGCGCGGCTGCATAGGTAGCTAAAATGCCAGGCAAGCCTTTAGGACGAAACGAAAGGGGAACACAAAATGGAACACAAAAAACTGAAAGAAGAAGCCCTGGAAGGCGCTGCCGGCGGCGGCACAGGAGGCCCCTTCGATCCGATAATCACCGGCTGCTGGTTTAAGAGCGACGGCGGCTCAGAAATGAGAAACGGTGTATATCGCATAAAATGCCGGACTTTTGATTGCAAGTCAACGGCCGATGACGGAGGTTTCATTAAGTGGTATCAATGCCGCTGTTGGGGAACGGACAAATGCGTCGATAGCTGGCATCATGAGACCGTCTGCGTATAAGGAAGTCTAAACGACGCGAAACGATAGGAGAACACAAAATGGAATACGAAAAAGAGTTCATTAAAGAAGGACTGGCAGAAGAAGACCTGGAAGCCGCTGCTGGCGGTAGTAAATGGACGGAAAACCGCTACAATCCAGATGTCTGCGGCAAATATACGAGAGTGGAGTATGAGTGTGTCGGGTTTTTGACGAAGTGTTGGTGTGACCATTACAGATATGAATTTCTCAGCGCTACCCCTGGTCGCTTTAATGGACGACGTTACCACTACACCTGCGTTATGGGCCGCTATAGCTACGTAGGGGACAGCTTTGGAAAGCCGGTTTGACGAAAACCAATAGGAGGGTTGCAAGATGGAACAAATGAAAGCGTTTATCGAAAAAGCGAAAAACGACAGCGGGCTGATGGCGAAGCTGGACGAGCTCAGTGCGAGTAGCGAGGGGCTGGAACCGGACAAAATCGTCGAGCTGGCCGCCGAGCACGGCTTTGCCATCACGGTCGAGGAATACCGGATGGCGGTGGAGCAGGCGGAAGCACGGAAAGCAGGCGAGCTGAAAGAAGAAGAACTGGAAGGTGCTGCCGGCGGTACTGGATGGACGAAAAACAGATACGACCCGATAATGTGTAGGGGGCTTACCCGGCTGATACCGGGTAGGTGCAGCCCGCTTTTTGAATTCGACTGCGACCACTTTAACAATGACTTGGTACGCGGCAGCGGTGATGCCAGAGGTAATAAAACGTATAATATATCCTGCAACATGGGAGCCTTTCCGCCGTACTCGATAAGGCGCCAATCATACTAATCTTGTAAATCTTGATTAGTGCGGCGCCAATGACGAAAAAGGAGATAAAAATGGAAACCCAAAAAGAGCAAATCGACGAACAGCAACTGGAAGGTGCTGCTGGCGGTACTGGATGGACGAAAAACAGATACGACCCGATAATGTGTAGGGGACTTACCCGGACGATACCGGGTAGGTGCAGACCGGTTTTTGATTTCAACTGCGACCACTTTAGCTATGAAAGGGAATACTTCAAAAACGGGACACACAAATATAAGATGACCTGCAACATGGGAGCCTTTCCGCCGTACGAGGTAATAGCTTGAATATCATGGCGGTGGAGACGGCTATGTCGGCTAAGTGGCACCAATGACGAAAAAGGAGATAAAAATGGAAAACCAAAAAGAGCAAATCGACGAACAGCAACTGGAAGGTGCTGCCGGCGGTACTAAATTTACGGAAAACAGATACGACCCGATAATGTGTAGGGGACTTACCCGGCTGATACCGGGTAGGTGCTGCCCGTTTTTAATCGACTGCGACCACTTTAACAATGAAAAGCTGGGCTACGTCAAAAACGGGACACACAGATATAGGAAGACCTGCAACATGGGAGCCTTTCCGCCGTACGAGGTAATATGTTGAATATCATGGCGGTGGAGACGGCTATGTCGGCTAAGTGACACCAATGACGAAAAAGGAGAAGCAAATGGAAGACACAAAAGAACAAATCGACGAACAGCAACTGGAAGCCGCTGCTGGCGGGTGGACGATAAACCAATATGACCCGGAATCTTGCAGCAAACTAAAAAAGGAGGCGGGCAAATGTCGTGGGTTTAAGGGGTTATTTTTTCCCTGCGACCACTATTCATTGGAGTGGATCGGCAATTTGAAATGCCGTATCAAGTGCAAAATGGGCATGTTTGATTATATCAGTTAGGGGGATTATAATATCGTAATAAAGGAGAGTTGATTATGGAAATCAAGAAGACGCAAAGCGGAGACGCTTTTGTGCTGGTTCTGACAGGGCGGGCTGACACGGTCACTTCACCCAAGTTGCAAGAGGCATTGATGGAAACCATCTCATCATGCGAAAAAACCGAACTGGATTTTGCGGGTGTGGACTATGTATCGTCAGCGGGCTTGCGCGTTTTGCTGACGGGCGAGAAGGCCGCCAAAGCCGAGGGCAAAACGATGACGCTCAAAAATGTTTCGGCCGAAGTGATGGAGGTTTTGAATATCACCGGATTTTCGAGCATCTTGACGATCAAGTAAAATGGGGTGAAACCATGGCATCCCAAGAAATCACAATCCCCGCACGGCCTGACCGCTTATACGACGTGCTTGAGTTCATCGGCGGGGCGATGCGGGGCGCGGAAATAAGCGAAAGCGACCAAAACAACATAAATATCGCTGTCGAAGAAATCTTTGTGAACATAGCCAATTATGCCTACCCGAACGGCGAGGGCGATATTACCGTGCGTCTGTCCACCGAACAGGATCAGTTCACCGTCGAGTTCAAGGACGGCGGGACACAGTATGACCCCCTTGCCAAGCCTGACCCGGACACCTCTCTTTCAGCGGAGGAGAGGAACATCGGCGGGCTCGGCATTCTTATTGTCAAAAAGCTGATGGATCGTGTGGAATACCGATATGAAAACAACACGAACACCCTTCTTATACAAAAGGCTACACGTTGACCGAAAAATACGAGGGGAGAACCGTTATGCCGGAAAGCAAAAAAAGAATCCGAAGGCCAATAGGGTTGAAAATGACGTTGTTGTTCGTGCTGTTTGCGTTGCTGTTTTGCCTTGCCCTGGGGTTCTTCTCATATAGGGCTTCTTGGGAAGCCTATACCGATACTTATGCGCGAAAGGCGCTACAGGTCGCCCACTCAGCGGCTCTTTTTGTAGACGGCGACCGCATCGGCACTTACTTGGAAAGCATGGAAACAGACGATTATTACGACGAGTTGCTTGAAACGCTGAACAGCATCAAGCGCGAGTTCGATTTGATGTATTTGTATATCTTCAAACCAGAGGATGAAACGAATATTATTGCCATTATGGAAGCGGAGCTTGAAAGCGATGACCCTAAAACCCTCTTTGAGTTGGGCGAAAAATACACATATGACGGAGTGGTTCTCGACTATGACGAAGCGAAGAAAATTATTTTGCACGACGAGCATTACGGCTCCGCGGTATTCGCTTATGTTCCGGTCTATTCGAGCAGCGGTGAGCTGACGGCGATGGTGGGGGCGGAGGTTTCATTGGCATGGGTAAGGGAAATGCAGGCGGATTTTTTCAAGACAATGATTATCCTGTCATGTGTAATAACCATACTTATGGTTGCGGGGCTGATGCTTGTGTCGCGCCGCATGATTTCAAAGCCGCTCAAACGGTTGACGGGCGATGCCTTGAGCTTTGCAAGCGGCGATAGTTTGTCCACTTTTGAAAACAACATAAAAACTGGCGATGAAATACAAGCGCTGTCAGAAGCGTTTGGCAAGATGGCGTGCGACTTGGCCGAATATATCGACAATCTGCAAACCGTCACCGCCGAGCGGGAACGCATAGGCGCAGAGCTTGACGTCGCGACAAAAATACAAGCGAGCATGCTGCCCTGCATCTTCCCCGCGTACCCCGAACGCGATGAGTTTGACATATATGCCGATATGATTCCAGCCAAGGAAGTAGGCGGCGACTTCTACGATTTCTTCCTGATCGACGACAATACCCTCGCCGTAGTCATTGCTGACGTTTCGGGCAAAGGCGTTCCCGCTGCGCTGTTCATGGTCATTGCCAAGACGCTGCTCAAGAACAACGCCCAAGCCGGCAAAAGCCCGAAAGAGGTTTTTGATACGGTGAACAATATGCTGTGCGAGAACAACGAGGCAAATATGTTCGTCACGGCGTTTATGGGATACCTTGATATCGCAAGCGGGAAACTAAGCTATGTCAGCGCCGGACACGAACCTCCGCTTATCATGCCGGCAGGCGGCGATTATGACTGGCTGCCTGTGACCCCCGCGCTTGTTCTTGCCGGCATGGACGATGTGCAATATACGCAAGGGGAGGTAATGCTGCAGCCCGGCGATGTGCTGTTCCTGTACACCGATGGCGTGACCGAAGCCATGAACACCGAACGCAAGCAATTCACAAGCCGCCGCTTGCTTGATGCCGCCAACAAACATAAAGACCGACCGCCAAAAGAGTTGCTTGCTGCGATAAAGCAGGAAATCGACCTGTTTGCCGAAGGAGCGGAGCAGTTTGATGACATCACTATGCTGGCGTTGAAAACAGCGTAAGCGTAAAGCCTGGCGGTGCCTATGCGCGGCAGTGTCGATAGGGTATTATCTGACGGCATCGTGATAATCGGTGCCGCTAGAATCGGAAATCACACAAATGGGCAGTGCCGGAGGTTGCAATGA
>Ga0099364_10000490_pt1 | contig 66777 bp, 50 predicted proteins | sample TergutTh196P3_FD_73070 | JGI IMG/M metagenome (GOLD analysis project Ga0099364, IMG submission 73070) | Microcerotermes parvus P3 segment gut microbial communities from Pointe-Noire, Republic of the Congo - Th196 P3 | ecosystem: Host-associated > Arthropoda: Insects > Digestive system > Gut ... | reverse complement strand
TGCTCGTATTAAAACCTTCCTGGGGCCGCTCGTGAGCCCCCGGCAGGGTGGTTTTTTTTGGTTACTTTTTTTGTCCAGACAAAAAAAGTGACTTGCCGAAGGCAAGGTGCGCCCGCAGGGCGAAATGAGCCGGGCCGCAGGCCCCCTCCCCCACCCGGATGGGGAAAAAAACAAAACTAAAAACGAAAAAACCCTTCGCCGGAGGCGACACTCCCCCCCACGGAGTGGAAAAAAACAAAACCAAAAACAAATAAACCCCTTCGCCGGAGACGACTCCCCCCCCTGGAAGGGGAAAAAAATAAAACCCTTTTTTAGCGAAAATGAGCTGTCAACGAGAGCCTTTTCCCCTCTCGGAGCAGCAGGAGTTTGAGGGTGGTTTTGTTGTGTTTTTTTAACAACTCCACCAACTCTTGTGTATTGGCGATGGGTTTTCCTTCTATTTCCAACAAAATATCCCCTACGCGGAAGGGGTTTTTCTCTTGTGGAGAGTTAAGCGAGCTCACCAGGGCTCCGCCTTTTAGCTTTAATTTCTGCAGCATTTCAGGGGGGACATGGCCCAGCAGCACGGCAAGCTGGGGTACGGGTGTGCTGCCTTGTATGGAGTGGAGCACTTGCTTTGTTGCAGGCATGGGGGACAAGGTGGCTGACAACTCCAGCAATTGCCCTTGGCGCTTTATACTCAAACTCACTTTGCTTCCGGGAGGCAAAAAGGCAATGTGGCGCAGCAAGCGGAAATAACTTTCGGCGGGTTTTTGCGCCACAGCGCGTATTTCATCCCCGGGCAACAGCCCCGCCAAGGCCGCCGGGCTGTTTTGGTAGACGTCCATAACCCATATGCCACCGTTGAAGTCCCTCAAAACCACTCCCAGCCAACCCATAACAAAACGCTCATTGGCCCTCAGCCGGGGCAAAATTTCCCGGACAAAATTAATGGGCACAGCAAAGCCAATGCCTTGGGCAGAGTCCACCACCGCCGTTGTGAGGCCTATAAGCTCGGCCTTCATGTTAAACAAAGGCCCCCCAGAGTTGCCGGGGTTTATGGGTACACTCATTTGAATAAAATCATCCAAAGGGCCTATGCCAAGGACGCGCTCCCGGGCGGATACAAGGCCATGTGTTACGGTGGTGTCCAACCCGAAGGGTTGCCCTATGGCCACTACCCAGTCGCCTACTTCCAGGGAGTCGGAATTCCCCCAATAGGCTTCGGACAAAGCCTTGGCCCCCTCCAGTTGCAACAAAGCCAAATCCAAACCGCTTTCTTTGCCCAAAACGCGTGCAAAATATTCCTCACCATTGCTTAAGCGTACGCGTATCTGCAAAGCCTTGCCCACAACATGGGCATTGGTCAACACCTCCCCATGGCTGGACACCACCAACCCAGAGCCCAGGGAGCGAGTGCCGTCGCTGTTTTCAGCGCGAATGCTGACTACACTCATGCGTACGGCTTTCACCAAAGGCGCCAGCGAGCGGGGGGGCTCAAAATTCGGCAGCGAGGGAGCTGTCCTGGCTCCCACAGCCGGGGCCTTAGCCCACGCGGAATTCCATGAGAGGCCAGGCACCAGCCAACATGCAACGCACAGCCAACACAGCCTATGCAGCCTATGCAAGCTATGCAAGCTATGCATCTGCAGGCGGCATATGGCGCGCAACGCGCACACGCGCGGGGCGTATAACTTGCTCTTTATAGGCATAACCTGGACGCAAAACTTCCAAAACTTTCATGTTGTCGTCCGGGTTGTCAACCCTTTGCAAGTCTATGGCTTCTGCAAGTTTGGGGTCAAAAACCGTGCCTGCCACCTCCAGCAAAACCACCTCATTTTCTTTCAGTTTTTTGAGGAGGTTTTCGCGGATCATCCTCACCCCCACACTCAAGGGCGAGTCATCCGCGTTTTTCAGGCACAGCTCTAACTCGTCGGCAGCTTCAATAAGCAAAAGTGCCACCTTGCCTTTTTCCAACTCAAGCATGCGCTCGCGCTCACGCTGCAGGCGTCGTTTAAAGTCCTCTTTGTCCCGCTCAAGTTCCTGGTAGGCACGCGCAAGCATGTCCACGCGCGCACGCGCTGCTTCCAGCTCGCTCTGCAAGTGCAGCACTTCGTCGGGGCTTATGCTTTGCTGGGGCTCTTCCTGGGGGGGCAGCGGTGTTTCTTCGCGTATTTCTTCTATACTCTCCTGGGCAGCTTCCTCGGCCACCTCTTGCCTATAAGCGCCTTTGTCTTCTGCAGAGTTTCGCAGGTTTCCTTCATTGTCAAACCTGCGTTTGTCATTCACTTTGGGCGAAGGTGCGCTCTTTTTGTTGTCGCTCATTGTTGTTGAAGCTATCCAGTTTTTCCGCCTTGTCAACTTTGGGCAGTGCCTTCCTTTGGAAGGAAGGCCTCGCCGAGCTGGCTTAAACGCTCAACGTTGTTTGGCGGCTTAAGGCTTGTTTTTGTTGGGCTCGCCTGCGCAGCAGGGGCGCATTCCCAACAGCTGCTCCCTGGCTTTCCCCACCAAATAGAGAGAGCCTGCCACCACAACAAGCGCATTTTCTGTGGAGCTCTCGAAGGCTTTTTGCAGGGCCTCTTCTGTGGAGTGGCAAGCAAAACTGTTTTGGCAAAAACGTTGTGCCAGGGGGAGGTATGCTTGGGGGGGGCGAGCGCGCACATGGTTTAAGGGGGCCAAATAAATGCGGGTGCAGCGTGGAAACAAAAGTGCGGCCATGGGCTCCAGTGCTTTGTCCTCGAGGACTGAAAAAACAAGGTGCAACTCTGCGGTGGGCCAAAGCTGCTCCAGGGCCAGTGTAAGTGCCTCTATGCCTGCGGGGTTGTGTGCACCATCCAACAACACGGGGGGTGTCCCTTCAAAATATTCCAACCTCCCGGGCCAATGCGTCTCCTGCAAACCCCGCCTCAAGGCAGCGGCTTCCAAACGGAATGGGGACAACTCGAGGCAAGCCAATGCCAGTGCCGCATTGCCCAGCTGGTGTGGGCCTCTTAAGGCCAGTTGTATATTGTCCACTTGGCGTCCAAAGCCTTTCCAGCACCACCCCCCGGAGTTTTGGGCTTGCATGGAAAAATCTCCCCCCTCTGCCCAGAGGGGAGCACCTATGCTTTGGGCATGCTGCAAAAGCACTGGTGCAGCTTCCAAGGCCTGAGCGCTAACCAGTGCGGGAATGCCCGGCTTAAAAATGTGGGCTTTTTCCAAAGCAATGGCATCCACGCTGTTGCCCAGCCATTGTGTATGCTCCAGGGCAATGGAAGTTATTGCGCTTAAGCAAGGCAAAAGCACATTGGTCGCATCCAACCTTCCGCCGAGGCCCACCTCTATAATGGCTATGTCCACCTTTTGTTTGGCAAACAACCAAAAGGCCAGGGCGGTGCCAAACTCGAAAAAAGTTAACTCAAGCTTTCTCTTTAAAAGCTTTTGCAACTCCAAAATGCCCTCAGCCAATAATTCATCCGCCAGAGGTTTTTGGTTTATTTGGAAGCGCTCATTGAGGTGGGAGAGGTGTGGAGAGGTATAAAGGCCTGCACGCAAGCCTCCTGCAGAAAGGCAAGAGGCCAGCATGGCGCAGACGGAGCCTTTGCCATTGCTGCCGCCCACGTGGATGCAAGGGTAGCTCCGCTCGGGGTGTCCCAACAGTTGAAGTGCTTTTTCAATGCGCTCAAGGCCCAGCTTCACCTTGGACATGGGCAAAGCTAAAAGCGCACCTATGGCTTGCTGGGTGTTGCTGCTCACGTTCAGGCCAGCAATTCCAAAAGCTGAATGAGGCGCTCCCGCATCTCTTTGCGCTGAACAATGCCGTCAACCATTCCGTGCTCCAGCAAAAACTCAGAGCGTTGAAAGCCCTCGGGGAGTTTCTGGTGGATGGTTTGCTCAATAACGCGGGGCCCTGCAAAGCCAATGAGTGCTTTGGGCTCTGCCAAAACAATGTCACCAAGCCATGCAAAGGAAGCGGCAACGCCTCCGGTGGTCGGGTGCAGCATGACGGAAATATAGGGGCGCTTCACCTCGCGGAAACGCGCCAGGGCGGCACTTGTTTTCGCCATTTGCATGAGAGAAAAAATCCCCTCCTGCATGCGTGCACCGCCTGAAGCCGAAAAAACAATGGCGGGGCATTTCAACTCATGGGCGCGCTCAAATACGCGGGTAATTTTTTCGCCTGCAACGGAGCCCATGGAGCCCCCCATAAAGCGAAACAAAAAGCACCCCACGGAAACCTGCCTGCCTCCCAATTTCCCCAGGCCCGAGAGGAAGGCCTCTTCTTCCCCTGTTGTTTTTTGGGTGGATTTGAGGCGCTCTTTATAGCGTTTGGTGTCTGAAAAAGAGAGTGGATCCTCCGGCAACAAGCCTTTGTCCATTTCTTGGAAAACACCCTCATCCAACAAGGTGGCCAGGCGCTCTCTGGCGGGCCACAGCATGTGGTGGTTGCAGTGTGGGCAAACATTAAACTGTTTTTCCAACTCCGCACGGTAGAGAATTTCGCTGCAGGCTTCGCATTTCACCCATAAGCCCTCCATGCGGCGTGAGGGCTCTGGTGTGGCAATGCCGGGTTTTTTGGAGAACCAAGACATAGAGGTTAACCTCTAATGCCAAACGGCAAAAGAGACAAGCCCATGCCTTTTTCTACCCAGGCCTTCCTCGGAGGCTCGCTTTGGGTGGAAAAATGGCTTGCTGGCTTTATCGGGTTTGTCCGGCGGGGACAACGGGGGTTTCACCTCTGGCGCGCATGCGGTCGCGCTCTATCAGCGGCTCATCCGGGGGCCATTTGAGTTTGCCTTGTTTTATTAACTCATCCCGGATGGCCACCATCTGTTGGGTATAGGGGTTTTTGGCGTCAGCTTTCTCCAAGTTCACTTTGAGTGCCCAGCCATAGGAAACGCCCAATTGGTTGACAACCGAAACATCAGCGCCTTTGGAGAGCAAATATTTGACGGTTTCAATTTGCATCATGTTGGAGGCGTCATAGAGGACTGTTCTGCCCAATGAGTCTTTGCTGTTGACGTTGGCGCCGCGCTCGACGAGCAGTTTGAGGGAGGCCAAACTCGCATCGCGAGCCACTCCAAAAAGGATGGGTTTCTGAGAGAGCATCTGGTCCGGGCTCATGCCTCCATCGAGGAAGGCGCGCAAAAAATAAGGGCTTTGGGCTTGTAAGGCGAGGGACAAAGGCCTCACCTGCCCTGTATCCACCGCAGCCCCCGCCTGTATAAGCAGCGTAATGGCCTGCCAACGCATGCTTTCGGCTTTGTCCTGATCAGCAATGGCTTGGTTAACGGCAAACAGCAGCAAACTCACGTTTTTCTTGCCATGCGCATTCACATCCACTTGAGGCAAGAGGGTTTTCATCCGGGGGATGTCCGCGCTATAAATGGCGCGTCCCAATTCCAGCTGTTTTTCAACAAAAAAGTCTTCAGGTTTTTGACGCATATGAGCATTCATAAAAGGTATTTTTCCAAGCTTCGGGCCGAGGGTGAGATATAGCCCAACGAGGAGCGCTGCCAAACATAATCCAATGAAGGCTATTGTCAAAACCATTGTCAAAACATTGCTTCGACGCATTAAAAACACTGTTTATACGCGCAAAACGTTGAAAGTGCAAACCCCTGGCCCCATGGATGAGCATGGGGGAAGGGTTGCTATTCCATGAGTTTGCGCAAGTTGGCTTCGGACTCCAAAACTTTGTGGTTGATGCCCCCTTTAAAAGCATCTCCGAGGTGGTGAAGCACGGCAGGGACTGCAATAGAAGCTGCCGTGCCAAGCATGGCGCCACCCATGGGACCGCCGAGGACGTTACCCAGGAGGTTGCCGGCGGCGCTACCTATGAGTTGACCTTTGAGTGTTGTCAATGGATTGGCGGGAAGCTCTATGGCTGTTCCTCTGGCTTCAGGCATGATGGAGACATTGCTTTGGAGTCCCGTCAGTGCTTCGCCTTTGACTTGATAGGCGGAAATATTGGGGTTGTTGTCGGTGCCGCCATAGCGAGAGACAGTGGCGTCGTTCAGGCCTGCCGCATTGAAGGTATAAGCGTCTGAGCCGCTGGCAACAGAAGCGGCGGAAGCCAATCCTCCGCCGAGGGAGTGCCCCGTAATGTTGATGCTGTCTGAAGCGCCGGCCTCTTCAATTTGTTTCCCCAGCGCCACAGCTCTGTCATAATAGTCAGAATGAATGTTGAGCCCTTGTCGAAAATTGTTTTCCCAGTCTTCCTTGGTGGAAGTCCCCTTAAAGGCTAGGGTGGGCTTCATGGAATCGCCAAGCACAGAGCCATCCGGCACAAACATTCGAGCGCGGAAGTCGCTTCCCTCAATGTTGAGATCAGAAGGATCTAAACCATAAGCTTTCAGGGCTTCAGGGTCGCTGCTGATGTCTTTCCAGCCTGGTGGTGCTTGGATGGGATCTTCATAAACAGCGGAGGACAAGAGCGACATTTGCTGCGCAATCAGGTGCTGCTTTAATTCTCCGGCCGCTTCACGTACTTTTGGATCTGAACTGACGAGCCCTTGCTCAGCCAAGGCCATTTTTTCGGACCATTCGGCTGTGGTTATTTGAGGGGGGTTGAGCGCACTGTTGATCACTTCCTTCGCGGTTTTGACCGCATCACCAATGCTATTTCCAATATCTTTCACCGTATCCACGACAGTGCCAACAACATCCCCCACGGCTTTAACTGCGTTGCCTACGGTTTCTCCTACTGCTTTAGCCCCATCTACAATGGTGCCTCCCACGGCTTTGGCCCCATCTATAATGGCGCCTCCTGCTGCTTTGGCCCCATCTATAATGGCGCCTCCTGCTGCTTTGGCCGTGTCAACAACAACATCCCCCACGGCTTTAACCGCGTTGCCTACGGTTTCTCCTGCTGCTTTGGCCCCATCTACAATGGCGCCTCCCACAGCTTTGGCCCCATCTACAATGGCGCCCCCTGCTGCTTTGGCCGTGTCAACAACCACTTCTCCTGTTGCTTTGACCGCATTGCCGACGGTTTCTCCCACAGCTTTGGCCTTATCGCCCAAGCTTTGGGCTGCCCCTGAAACAGCACCACTCACTTTTTCAAAGGTGTCTACCACTTTGCCTGAAGCTGATTTCACGGTGTCTGTGACTTTGTCTGAAGCTGATTTCACGGTGTCTGTGACTTTGTCTGCCACATTGGACACCGTTTCTTTTGCAGCACTTGCGAGATCTTTAACCGTTTGTAATGGATTGAATGAAATGCCCATGGCCTCTAGCCTCATCAAAAAGAAGTAAAAGTAAGACTCTTGTCTATTATCTGCACCCCATACACAAAGTTGCTAAAATTGAAAAATTTCTTTCAGGTGGCGCAAAACACTTGGATATTAATACGGTTATTTTCTTTAGGCCGTTCCCCCTGGGCTATAACGCTGGCTTTCAACCCAGGCCGCACTCCCGTGCAGTGGGGCAGAATATGGCATTCTTTGTGCATTGGAGGGAGTTAATGGTGGGGGTGGGCGCGTTTGTTTTTTTGCTTTTCTGGAACGTTCTCCGCTTCTTCGAGGCATATTTTTTTGAGATAGAGTTCAGCCTTGGCATGTCCCTGCTTGGCGGCTTTGGTATACCACTCCATGGCTTTGGAGGTGTCCTTGGGGATGCTTTCGCCCCTCGCATACATTTTGCCGATATAATATTGAGCTTGCGCATGCCCTTGTTCGGCTGCTTTTGCAAACCATTCCATGGCTTTGGGGCGATCTTTGTCGAGCACGCGGCCTTTGAGATAAATTTCTCCCAGCCTATATTGGGCTTCTACATCTCCTTGCTCCGCAAGCTTCATATAGGAGTCTGTGGCTTTTTTATACCATGCCATGGAGAGCTCATTGTCCTTGGGTGAGCCCAGGCCATCTTTATATATTTCGGCAAGCTTCCGCTGTGCATCCGCATTCTCCTTCATGGCAAGCTTTGCCAGGCCTCTGGCCGCTTTTTCATACCACTTATTGGAGCTCTTTAAGTTTTTCTCTATTTTAAGGCCCTCCCTATATAGCCCGCCAAGCTTCCATTGGGACTCTACACAGCCCTCTTCCGCGGATTTTTTCAGGCCTTCCAAAAGCTTTTTGTCGGCTTCCGTCAACACCACCTTCGCAGGAGCATTTTTGGAAACTTCTTCACGAGCTTGCTCATATAGCTGGACAGCTTCCCTATGCCCATTTTTGCTGGCCTCACGCAAAAGCTGGAAGCCCCTGGGCTTGTTGATGATGACGCTTCTCCCCTCATAATACATTTTTCCAAGGTGAAATTGAGCCTCCGCATGCCCCATTTCTGCAGCCTTCTTAAACCTTCTCACGGCCAGCTTGTGATCTTCAGCTGACTCATGCATGAGGCCAAGTTTGAAGTGAGCTTCCACATGCCCCTTGTTGATGGCTTTGGAATAACACTCCATGGCCCGCTGCAGATCTACAGGCACGCCTTGGCCCTTTGAATATATTTCTCCCAGGCGAAAAAGCGCCTCCACATGCTTCGTCTCCGCGGCTTTGCTGAGCCATTCCACCGCTTTTTCATAGTCCTCAAATATATACTCATAGATGATGCCCAGGTGATATTGCGTCTCCCTGTCCTCCAAATGGGCAGCACCTATAAAATTTTCCAAAGCCTCTTTGTCGCCCCCGCCAGCCTCCCTGCTGGGTTTTTCCTCGTCACAGCGGTTTTGAACCATTGCCTTTGTGGCCTCATATGCGTTGTTCTTCACCTGTTCCATTGCACCCAAAACCTGTTTCTGCATGAGCTTGTTGCCGTTGCCTTCACTTCAGAGCCTCAAAAGCTCTTCTTGTCCCAGGCGGCACTTTTCGCCCATAGGCAAAAACCCCCCGCCTTATTTTGCTCGTCCTGCCAATACCTCTAGAAGGGCCTCTAGGTTGGCCCCTACCCCCCGCAAAGCCACCAGGAGATGATAGAGCAAATCCCCCCCCTCTTGAGCAGCACGCTCCTTGTCCTTTTGCACAAGCGCCATGACCAGCTCCACCGTCTCTTCACCCAGTTTTTTAAGGCGCAGGTTCTCATTGCCAAGCAGCTTATGCGTATAGCTTGAGGCGTCTGCCGCGGCCATGCGCTGGGCGAGGACGTCATCCAACGCAAGGAGGCTGGGGGCAGAGTGGGGAAAACAACTGCGCGTCAGCTTGTGGCAGGCAGGCCCATGTGGGAGGACGCGCACCAACAGGCTGTCTCTGTCACAGTCGGCCTCTATGGAAACCACCTCCTGGAAGTGGCCTGAGCTTTCGCCCTTGTTCCACAGTTGCTTGCGGCTGCGGCTGAAAAACCAGGTGCGGCCGGTGTCCAGGGTTTTTTGGAGGCTTTGGGCATTCATATAGGCCATCATCAACACTTCACCACTCAGGGCGTGTTGTATAATGGCGGGAATAAGGCCGCCTTCGCCAAAGCATATGTCCTCGGCATTAAAATATGTTTTGAGGGCGGAGGCGGCAGTCATGGCTTTATGCGTTTATTGCTTTATGCAGTTGTCGCCGTATATTATGGCCGCGCGGAAAACACCGTTTTGCGCTGCATTTCAAAGCCGGCCTTCTCGCAGGCCGCCTTAACGCCGTCAATGCTGAGCGTGCGGAAGTGGAACAACGAGGCGGCCAAAACACTTTGGGCTCCGGCTTTGAAGGCTTCAACAAAATGCTCTACCTTGCCGGCGCCGCCGCTGGCAATAACGGGCAAAGGCACGGCCTGGCATACGCGCTCCAAAAGCGGAATATCAAAACCCGTCTGCGTTCCGTCTTTGTCAATGCTGGTGAGGAGAATTTCGCCTACGCCCAGTTTTTGGGCCTCCTGACACCAGGCCACCACCTCCAGCGCCGTCGCCTTCTTCCCTCCGTGCGTATATACTCGCGCCACCCCCTCGCTGTCATAGCCTGCATCCACGGCTAATATAATACGCTGGCTGCCATGTTGTTTGGCGAGGGACTCCAGGAGTTTGGGGTTGTCCACAGCGGAGGAGGCCAGGGAAACCTGGCTTGCACCCGCCTCCAGCAATGCGCGCACATCCTCCCCATGGCGTATGCCCCCACCTACCACAATGGGTATTTGTATGGTTTTGCTCACCTGGGCCACCAACTGCACAAAAGGGGCGCGGTTTTCAATGGTGGCCGTAATGTCGAGGAGGCAGAGGGCATCGGCACCCCACATTTCATAAGTTTGGGCTTGGGCAATGGGGTCTCCCGCATCACGCAACTCCTCAAAGCGTACACCTTTGACAACGCGGCCATCATTAATATCGAGACAGGGAATGACTTTTCTAAGTTTCATAGGAGGGCCTTTCTGGCTTGGGCATAGGTGAAGGCTCCCGTATAGAGGGCCTTGCCCACAATGGCACTTTCAATGCCGTTAATTTGAGACAGTTGAAGCAAGTCGTCAAGAGAGGAAATGCCACCGGAGGCAATGGTGGGGACGCCAACTTGGGAAATATCGCGCAACGTGGCGAAATCCGGCCCCTCCAAGGTGCCATCTTTTTCTACGGTGGTGCAGAGAATACGTTTAACGCCCAAGGAAAGCAGCTCTTTCACGAAGGGCACAGGCTCCAGGGCCGAGGCTTCCTGCCAGGCCTTTATGGCCACTTTGCCACCCTTCACATCAACGGCCACAACCACATCCTCCAGGCCCAACTCCACAAGGCCCTGCAGGTTGCTGGTGGCGAGTGTGCCTACAATAACCCAACGGCTTCCAGCGTTGCGAAAGGCATCCATGTCTTCACGTGTGCGGATGCCACCGCCTATTTGCACAGGCAAAATGTTGGCCAGCTGCTCAACCAGTTTCAGGTGGAAAGGTTTTTCGGCGAAGGCACCGCTCAAGTCGACCACGTGCAAGAGGGCAGCGCCCTCATCGGCAAAGCGTTTGGCCAACTCCAGTGGGAGGCCCACCACCTCGGCCCTTTCGCGCTTGCCCTGAAAGAGGCGCACAGCTTTGCCTTCCAACAAGTCAATGGCGGGAATAATGTGCATATGCTCCTTTCGGTTGCCATGCAGAAGCACAATGGGCAAAAAATTGCCACTTTTCTTTTTCAATGCCCCAGCCCCGAAGGTTTTTTTTCACTTCTATGAAGGAGTTTTTAAAACCTTTTTTCCCCCTTTGGGGGCGGGTTTTTTTGTAGGCGGGAGCCACTTGCCCAAGCGCGCTTCGCCGGCCCCCAGCCGGCGTGGCCTAAAAAAACAGGGTTTAAAGCCCGCCGTGCAGCTAGCCTGGTTTTACTTAGAACTGATTTGATTCTCCAGACCGGTTTCAATTTGACATGAGGTCGAGGCGGGCGAGGCTTTTGTGAGGGGAGTGCACTTAAGTGCATGACCCGAACAAAAACGAGTCCAACGAAGAGATCATGTCAAAGTGGAAGCGGTCTAGCCCAGCTCAACTCTCGTTGCGCATTTCCACTTTGTCACCGGGGACAATTTCACGGGAGGCATGTATCAGCAGGCAGCAGCTCACCTTGGATTTAACGTCTATAATGGTGCAAAAGCCAATGGCTTGTTTGGGAAGCTCCTCGTCTGTTGTTGCGGGGCTCAGCACAGTTTGGAGGCTTAGGCCGTCTTGTTGGCGCATAATGTGGAAACGGTTGCCGGGCACAACGCCGTCCGCTGCACCCTTGTCTACAAAAATGAGGTATTGTATGCCGGCCATGGTAGAAGCCAAAGGCTCCGTCGCCACCACCCAGCCCTCCATATTCTTCTCATTTTTCCGCATATAAACTGGACGTATATTGCTTTCCCCCATGGGCCCCAACATGTCCCCACGCAAAACCTCCGCGTTGGCCCTTATAATTTTTGCCATGGCATGCTGTCCCTCTCGGGAATAGAGGCGCGCTGCCCCGACGACAGTGCTGACATGGCCCAAAAACTCACCCGTTTTGGGGTGTTTAAGCTTTCCTTGCTTTCTAAAAATCAAAAAGGTTTCACCTGCTTGTGCCCTGCTCTCCTGTTTGAGTTTTATGTGTATGTCATCCAAGGGGGAGAGCATTTCGGACTGGGAGATGGAGCTTTCAATGCTGCCCCACCCTTCAATGGGCTCTGGGGTTATCAGCGTATCAACGGCAATGAGGGAGGGCAAATCTGCGGGCCTCTCTATAAGCCTGTTGGGCTGTGGGGTGTTGGGGGGCTCCACCACAGGGCTTTCGTCCGCTGGCAGAGGGGGTTTTAAATAAACCACCTCACCTGGATAAATCCAATTCGGGTTTTCAATTTGCTCATTGGCCGCCCACAAGCCAAGCCACTCTGCCGAGTCCCCCAAATAGGTTTCTGCCAAGCTCCACAGTGTGTCTCCTTCTGCCACCTTATGTATGCCCCCTTCGGGCAGAGTTTGTACGCCGCCCTCCTGGGAAGAAAAAGTGTTTTGCGCCTGCACAGAAAAACTCAACAGTATTCCAATAAAAAAGGCACCCAAGCAATGCTTCATGCCAATTCATTAATGCCCTGGCCTCTTAAACCCCAGGTTTTTTCAAAGGGCCACGCCTCTGCCCCCCAGAGAGTGCCCACTTTGTGTTGCGTTTGGCACTTCAGCCGCGCGTATGTATGAGGCAAGCTTTAGGGCCTGTTAACACTATCCGGCAAACCCAACTCTATGCGTGCCTTGGGGCCTGCCGGCATGTGGGGGTAGTGCTCGGCTATAAACCTCAAAGTCTCTTCAAATTCTGCTCTTTGCCCCACCTGCTGCTGGCAAAAAGCCATGTATAACCACACCTCAGGCGCATAGGCCCCCTGAGGCCAAGCTTGGACAAAGCTCAACCCTGCCTTGAGTATGCTCTCGCACTCCCCCAGGGCCTGCCAGCTGGCAATGGCCGCAAAAGAGGCCGACTCTGCCAAAAAATGCCAGGGGTTTTCTGTGGAAAGCCGCTCCAACTCTATGGCCAATGCCTTCAACTCCCTCTGCCCCAGGGTGTTGAGGGCCTCGTGGAATGCCTTGGTTATTTCCTCGTGTTTGGGGGACAAAACAATGCCCAAAGCCTGAAACTCCTCCATGCTGGGCTCTCTGAGCAAGGGCCCCATGGCTTCCTCTTCAGCTTCTGCTGCCTCAGGGGAAACTGGCGGGAGAGGGGGGGGCAACGCCTTGGGCAACTCCGGTGGGGCAAAAGCTGTTGGAGGGTTTTTCTCACAGCCTGAAGGACAGGCCGGCAAAAAACAAGCCGCCAACAAAGAGGCAAAAGAGAAGAGAGAAAACCTATACATAATGTTCCTCGCCAAAGCCTCGTCTGCCTCTTGCCTCCTGTCCCATGGAAACCGACCTCTAAGCTCAATCCAACTGGAAACCGGTTTAGCATGAAAGGGCTCATAAAAAACAAAAATGCAAAAATGCAAAAGCCAACAGCCTGTGGAAGGGGGACGCTCCTTAAAAACATGCCGGCATGTTGGTTGGCGTTATCAACCTGCTGCTGGTGTTGCAATTGTCCCTGAAGGCTTTGGGCCAGGGTGCTGAGCGGTTTAACCCGTTGCTGGCTACGCGGAGGCCGCGCACTTGGCCTTGTGCACCCACGAGCCATAAAGTGCCGCCGCCGTCGGCGTGGGGCACCAGCACGGGCTGCGCGGTGGTCGCAATGTTAAAGCCCAACTCAACTGTCCACAGCCATTCCACGTCATTGGCGCGGAAAGCAAATATTTTGCCGTTGCTGCCCACAACATATAGCTCAGCGTCGGCCTCATCCCCTGAAGGGGGTTGCCCCAATATGGGGCTGCCGACAATGTCATTCACCATGCCTGAGGGCAGCACTGTGCTAAAATCAATCTGCCCGCCTATGTCGGCGTGCAAGAGGTTTAACTCATAGGCGGAGCCTGAGGAAACAGCGCGGTAATCCACAACATAGGCCCGGCCCTGGCTGTCAACGGCGGCAGGGAAAAAGCGGTAACTGCCTGAAGAGTGGTTGGTGGGCACTGCCCCCCAGCGCCGCCACAATTGCAGCCCGGAAAAAGGAGGGGTTGTGCTGGAGGAAAGCCAGAGGCTTCCATGGTTGCTCAGTGCAATGCCCAAAAGGTTTCCTGAGGAAACATTGTTGCCCACCCAACTGCCGCTCTCCCATTGGGCGTTCTGCGCATTAAACCTCAACGCAGAGATCGTGTTTCCCTGCGCATTCCCATAAGCAACCAGCACCTCTGCATTGTCGGCCTGTGCCAAGGCAAGCGCAATGGGGGCACCCATGGCATGGGTACCTATGCAACGGCTTGCCTCCTCCCCCGGCGCATAGGCCACCAGTACGGAGTTGCTTCCCGTGTTGGCAGGGGAGGCATAACGCACAGGGCTTAAACTCAGCAGGGAAAGCCCCTTGTCAAAAAGCGCCATAGCATCCGTGCCGGCCATTCCAACGCTACACTCTTCTGCAGCATTTTGTGCAAAAACAGGTTGTGCTGACGTATTTATCATGAGGAGGCGCGCCGTCTGCCGCCCTGGAGGCCCCCCGCGCCCTGTGCTGGCCACCGCCAAACGCCCATCCCCCAGTGCCACCATGGGGCCTCTTATGGAGCCTGTGTTGAGCGTGCCCACCAGGGAGCAAGTGTCAGCATCCATCACGTGGAGGCGGGTGTCCACGGCAAAAACCAAGCGGCCATTAATAAAGGTTAAAGGCGCACTCACCGTGCCGGGGAATGTTGTGGCGCAGGAAACACGTATTAACTCTAAGGGCTCCGCATAGCGTGCGCTGCTGAGGTTGCCGGCACTGTCCATGGCCTCCGCCCAAACCCGCAGCCTGGTTGTACCTTGCCAGCCCAAACTCAAGGGGAGGTGTGCACTCCAGCATTTTTGTCTGTTGCTTATAACTGTTTCTCTCCAATGCAGGGGCAAGCGGGTGGGAGGGGCAGGCGGCAAAGGGCTGTCCTCCAACTCCACCTCCCATATATTGAGGCTCTGCACAGGGGCCTGCGTGGTGGTTGCGCTCACGCATAGGGTGAGGGTTTCTCCCAGCATAGCTGTGGGGGGCACATTAAAGTGGAGGCCTGGGGCAGTGCTCACCCTATAACTCCATAATTGTGGAGTTATAGGGCCCATACCCACTTGTATGGCTGTTGTGGGGCCACTGCCGGCCCAGCCTGCGGACAGGGTGCAACTCCACTCACAATGGTTTGTACAAATGGTGGTGGCCCTGCATGCGGTGGGGTTGAGTTGTCCACCGGGTATATATACCTCTAAACCCATGTTGGCGCCTGGCCCCCTGGCCAATATACGCATTTCCGCCTCCCCTGCCCCTACCCAACCTGCATTTGGGTTGTCTTGTGTGGCGCCGTGGGGGCGAAAGGGCACTATCAGCTGGCCTCCTATGCGGAGTTGGAAGTTGCTGAGTGTCGCCACCACATGGCCATTTTCGTCGCGCTCTCCATGGGTACACCGGCTTGTGCCGCCAGCGTCGGCCTCACAAAGCTGCCCAGGGAGGCAATGGGCGTCCTCCTCGCAACCCTCGCCCAGGGTTTCATCCCTGCACACACCAGCGGCGCCACCCCCGTTGTGGAGTATGCCTATGCAACTTTGGCCCGTCGGGCAGTTGCTCTCCCCCACACGGCATTCGGCTATGTCCTCGCAAGTGCCGGGGGCGCCCTCCTCTGCGCTGTCAATGCCTATACAAGCATAGCTGTCCTCTTCAGCGCAGGTGTTGGTGGTGCTGCCCACGCGGCACTCGGCCATGTCCTCGCAGCTGCCGGCGTCTCCTGGAGGTGCAGCCCCTGCGCCTTCACACACATAGCCCTCTGCGCATGTGTTGTCGCCCACATGGCACTCGGGAGTGTCATTGGGCGTTGCCTGGCAAGTGCCCGGGGCACCGTCTTGTTTGTTGTCGCCAAGGCCTGCGCAGCGTTGTCCGGCGGGGCAGCTGTTGTCACCCACATGGCACTCGGGGGTGTCATGGCATTCTGCATCATCAGCAAGGCACCGGTATTCCGGCAACTCCGGTTGGCAACTCCCTGCGGAGCCTAGGTGGTTGCCCCAAAAGCCCACGCAATGGTGTGCTGCAGGGCAGCTGTTGTCGCCTACGCGGCATGCATCTATAAAAATTCCCCCTGTGTTGCAAGCCATGTTTATGGGCAAAAGTATTCCAAAAACAAGCAGCTTTCGAGCTTTCATCCTCTTCCTCCAAATGGCCCTTTTGCTTTGTTCGTAACTTCGCCACAAAGTCTATGCTTGGAAAAGTGTTGAGGAAGGGGCCTTGGGGCACACCCCATCCACAAAAGCAAAGCCCACCAAAGCCCAGGGTGGGCTGCCAAAAGCTCCTTCTTTGTTGAGGCTATGTCATTGAAGGCATGGACACACTTCTGGTTTTGCTGGCCGGTTGTGCCGGCCTTCAAAACTTATGGGCTGGCCATCAGCTTGCGTTGAAAACGCGTTGCCCATTCAGCCCATTCAGCAGACAGTCCTTCAGCAGACAGTCCCTAAAAAAAGCCTTTTTATAAAAGCCTTTTTATAAAAATATTATTTTTCTTCTTCCAGCTCAAATTCGTCTATTTCTATAAGCTCGGGCTCTATAACGTCAGAAGTATGGGCAGAATCCCCTTCATGTTCAGCATGTCTAGCCTGTTCAGCACGTCCAGCAGCGCCTGCAATTTTAGCTTTCGCCGGCTTCACCTCGTTGGCTCCCTCGCGCACTTTCAAAAGTTCCTTGAGTTGTTTGTGCACAATTTCAAGCTCGCCTTCGGTACGTTCCAAGGTTTTTCGCGTCTGGGTTAAAACGTGTTCCTGCTCTGCATAACGCTTGCGTAGTGCAATCAACATGGTCCCTGCCGTATGCATGCCGGCGCTTGTCTCTTCGGCCTTCTGCGTTTCAACCTTCGCACGCAAGGCCTCCAACATGGAGCGCAAAGCCACATTGTCCTGCTTGAGTTTGTCATATTCTGCTCCCAGCAAAGCATTGTCTTCTTTGCTTTGCGTTTGAGCGTTGGCCAACATGCTTTCAAGCTCTCTAATTCGGTTTTTGGAGCGCTCAACAGAGTGGCTCCTTAGCGCTAAGTCTTCACGCATCGCATCCACTTCGTCGGCTTTGTGGCTGAGCTTCTTCTCCAGCTCTCTCATCTGCGTGTTGAGTTTTTGCAGCTCTTCAGCGCTTGCTTCTGGAGCCATGCCTTTCTGTATGCTTTCTTCTGCAGCCTCTTTTAAGGCCTTTTCTGAAGCCCCTTCCTCTTGCGGTGGGGAATGCATCCGCAATTGAAAAACCAAGGCATCCCGCTCTTCTCGCATGGCGCATAAATCGGACTGCAACAGGTGCACTGCGCGCTCCTGCTCTTGCAACTTCACCAGCAAGGACTCTTTGTCGGCCAACTCGGACAAAGCCTCCTTTTGTTTATCCACTGCACGCAAGTGCTCTTCCCGCAACAGCTCCAACTCACGACGCAAAGCTTCAATGGTCAATTTCTGTGACTCAAGCTCTTGCTTTGTTTTTTCAAACTCCATGTGGTCAGCCGCAAGAGGTTGAGGCGGGGCGGCTTGCTCCTGCACTTGAGAGGAGCGATCGACCGCCTCTTTGGCTTTTGCTTCTGCTTCTTCTCGTTTCGTGCGTTCAATGCGAGCACTCTCTTTGGCGGCCAACACATCCGTTGTCGCTTCTCTGAGTGCCTGCACATGGCGCTGTATTTCCATGGACATCGCAGAAACACGCGCTTCAGCTTCATTTGCACGTCCTTCTGCAGCAGCTAAATCCGTGCTGAGTTGAGAAACTTTCTCAACCAGTTGCAGATCTGCCGAAGGATCGACCAGAGGCACCTCGGCTTGCATTTGAAGGCGCGTCGCTATTTCTTGCGCCTCATTCAATTGTTTCACCTGGTGCCGGTTTTCCTGCTCTAAGGCTCCAAGCTGCGTCTTCGCTTTCTCAAATGCCTCTTTTTGTGACTCAAAACGCGTCTGCCAATCGCGCGCACGCAAAACAGCCTCTTCAAGCTTGGAGCGGTTCAGAAACAAAGGCTCCGGCGGCAATTGTACCCAAAGCGGATCCACACTTTTGCGAGGCTCTTTTCCCGCTATGACGACATAATAGGCAGCCTCTCCAGCACCGGCCAAAGAACCCTCTATTTGCAGCCCGTCTCCTTCTTCAAACGCCAGCTGATAGCCTAATACGGGGGCTTGGGTTGCCATCTGAATGGAGACAAACCGCGGCCTCAAAACATCCAGCAATTGCCCATAAGAAGGAGGTGCCTCTTCTGGATCCATCTCCATCACCTGGGAAAGCGCCAGCCCCCCCGTGTTCCGCAAAGCACCCAACACATAACCTTGAGGCGCTAACAAACGCAAAAGCCGCTCAAACAAGGCCGGTGCTTTGATGAAAGGAGCCAAATCCGTAATCGCTATCAGATCAAAACTGGCCGGACTCAACCCTTCAAAAACCATGGGACGAAACATGAGGTTGGGTGCACCAAACCTCGCTTGCGCCTGCTGCATCGCCTCTGAAACATTGTCGCAGGCAACAACAGTGCGCGCACCCTTTAGCAACAAAAAATATGCCGACATCCCCCCCGTCGAAGCCACTGCACCAATTTCAAGAACACGCTGGTGCGTAATGATAGATTCAGCAAAAATGTACCGTGGGAGCAGTTCGCTTTGACCCCATCTCTTAAAGGTTATAGACACAAAAACCCCCTAAGCTTATTTCAGTCTCTCTCCCCAAAAACTTTCTATATAACTCTATATTCCATTTTGAAAAGCACATGAGAAATCCAACATCCACTACCACTTCTCTATCCTTTGGAAAAAAGCTTGTCCGATATTTCGTCAGGCTGATGATCACTCTCGTCATCGCTGGCCTCACAGCTGCGATACTTTATTTGCTCTCCAGGGAGAATGAACGAACTTTCACCCTGCATGTCGTTAACGATACACTGTTTATTCATAAAGGAAAACTTCTTCCCTTCGGTTCCGCTCCTTGGAATACGGAAGATGAGGCTTATGCGCCTTTGCCGCTGGAGGGTTTTCGGCCCGATAACATTGAAACTTCAAGGTATAATGATACCGGGGAGTTGGACAGGGCGCTGTTTCCCATTCTGGAAGCGCTTGCAAAACCACGGATTCTTTCTGAAGATCCTCTCAACCAAAAACACGGCATCGCCCATTTGCGCCGCGCAGAGCTTTTGAAGGGCCTTGCCCCTGAGCAACAAAACGCCCTCAAGGCTTTGCGCGCCGAAGGCTCCTTCTATATAGCCAAAACGCGCCTGTCCGAAGCCGAGCTGTTCCTGCAGGAAACCCTGGCTCAACTCAAACTGGCCACGCAGATGCCCAACAAGCATAGCCAGGCCGCCTCCCACGCCCTCCATATTCTGGAACCCGCCCTCTCCCAACTGAGCCTCGCCATTCAAAATGCCCTCATATACCCCCATGCTCAGGACTTCGCTTCACCACCACTTTTCCCCAACGCTCTCAAACCTGCGGCTGAACCTCTGGAAAAACTACAAGAAAAACTACAAGAAAACCCTCAGGAAAATGCTGAGCCCACCTCGCCCTTCCCTCCCCCGGAACAGAGCTTTCTCGAAAAAACCAGCGCAGAATAACCTCCCTGGCTCCTCTTTATCACCTTCTATGGATATGCCCAGCTTCCCTAAGCCTCATGTTTTCCGGCCTAAACCACCTTTAATGCTCCGATAAAAGGCAGGTTGCGGTAGCGCTCCGCATAATCCAAGCCATAGCCCACGAGGAAATGGTCCTCCACCACAAAGCCCACATAGTCGATGGGCACGTGGACGCGCTTTCGCGCGGGCTTTTGCAACAAAGCGCATATGCGTATGGAGGCGGGCTTTCTGGCTTGAAAAGTGTTGATGAGAAAATCAACCGTCAGTCCTGTGTCGACAATGTCTTCCACCAACAGGAGGTGTTTGCCGGCCAGAGGTTTGGTTAAGTCAAAGCTCAGACGTACCTCGCCGGTGGTTTCTGTCCCGCTCGTATAGGAAGAAACGCCCAATACCTCCATCTCCAAAGGCAACGCTATGTGGCGAATGAGGTCGCTGCAAAACACCAAAGCACCCTTGAGAATGGCCACCACCACCAATTCTTTTTCTTGATAGTCCCGTGTCAGTTGCTCAGCCATTTCCCGCACCCGCGTTTTAAGCTGATCCTCTGAAATTAACATTTTGATATGCGCGTCAGAATACAAGGGGGCCTCTGAGGTGAAAGATAATATAACACATAAGCACAAAAACCTCCTTGAGCGTTGATTTTTTAATAAAATAACCCGCTTGGGTTTTTAAAAGATATTTTTGTTTGCATGTTATTTCAAAAAAGGTATTTAAAAGACAGCCCGTTTCAACAAAAAACTGTAACACATTCACAACATATTCGTCACCATATTGTCATGATAAACAAAACTAATTTTGCTGCCATTGACATCGGAACCAACGCCGTAAAAATGATCATCAAAAGTGCAGAGCAAGAGCAAGAAACAAAAAGAGAGATTCTCATCAAAGAATTGTTTCTTAGAATTCCCATTCGGCTGGGAGAAGATGTTTTCTTGCAAGGAAAAATCTGCGAAGAAAAAATCAAGCAAATGGTTTTTGTGATAAAAGGTTTCAAAAATTTGATGGATGCATATAATGTAATAGGTTATAGAATATGTGCAACCTCCGCCATGCGAGACGCTAAAAACTCACAAGAAATTGTTGAGAGAGTCCAAGAAGAGGCCAAGGTTTATATTGAAATAATCGACGGCAAAGAGGAAGCCAAAATTATTTATGACACTCACACAGGGCGTGCACTTAGAAATCAACCCAGCACAGCCTTATATGTTGATGTAGGCGGGGGCAGCACACAAGTCACTTTGGCCAAAAAAGACACTCTTCTTTTTTCTCACTCATTCAACATAGGCACTGTGCGAATGATGGAAAACAAAGTGAATGAAAATGAATGGTTTATCTTTCAATCCAAACTCACAGAGTTTCGAAAGGCTTATCCTGACTTGCAGATTATTGGCGCAGGAGGAAACATCAACAAGTTATATAAACTGGCTCCTGAAAAGAAGCAAAAAAATATTATTTCAATAAAATCTTTAATTAAACTGCATAAAACCATAGCGCCCATGACCATAGAAGAACGCATCAATGCCTATAGCATGCGAAAAGACCGTGCAGAAGTTATTGTTTTTGCATCAGAAATATATATGAAAGCGGCCAAAATAACACAGGTGAAGCATTTGATTGTCCCCACCATCAGTCTTGGCGACGGCATTGTGGAGCTTTTGTTCAAACAATATAAAGAGAATAAAAGCAATGAGGCCACAAGCTCTTAAGTCTTCAATTTTTTGGGTCTTCAATTTCTTGAGTCTGCAATGCCTTAAAGCTGAAGTCCCTTAAGTCTTCAATCCCTTGAAATAGTCATAGAGTTCAATTTGGCTTCTATAATTTTTGAGAGTTGATTTTGTCAATTTCTTGCTGAGGCCAAGGGACAAGCTTCTAGACTTCACATTGTCCCTCCATTGTATTTCAAATATATCTTCCAGAATTTTATGTATTTTTTTGTCTAAAACAGGAATGGCCACTTCAACCCGCCTGTCCAAATTGCGTGTCATCCAATCAGCGCTCATAATATAACTGCATGGATGACCATTGTTGCAACATATCAGCAGGCGGGCATGCTCGAGATATTTATCTACAATTCTTATGGCTTCTATGTTGTCACTCAACCCCTTTATTTGTGGGCAAAGGCAACATGAGCCTCTTATAATGAGTTTGATTTTGACGCCTGCTTGGCTGGCCTTATAGAGAAGGTGAACCATCTTCTCATCCGTAAGCGCATTAAATTTTGCATAAATATAGGCCTCTTTTCCTTTTTTGGCATTTCTTATTTCATTGTTGATGAGCTTTTCAAACTCCGTTCTCATATAAAAAGGCGATACAAGTAAATGTTTGAATATATATTGCTTGTGGGGACTTCTCAGAAAGTCAAAAACTTTCCGGGCATCCTCAGCAATGGCCGAGTGCGAGGTGAAAACACCAAAATCACTATAAATGAATGCCGTGTTCTCATTGAAATTCCCCGTCCCAACATAAACATATCCTTTGCGTTTGTTGGCACCTTCTCTTCGCTCAATAAGCAACAATTTGCTATGAACTTTTAATTCTTCCAGGCTATATAAAACTTTCACTCCCGCGCTTTGCAACATTTCTGTGTTATCAATGTTTTGCTCTTCGTCAAATCTGGCTTTTAGCTCGATGAGCACGGTAACTTGTTTTCCATTTTTGGCTGCATTAACTAAGGTATTCACAACCTTAGAGCGTTCTGCCGTGCGATATAGGGTTATGGATATGGAGTCTACGCGGGGATCTACGGCTGCTTCACGCAATAGGTCGATAAAATGACTAAATGTTTGATAAGGATAACAAAGAAATAAGTCCTTCTCTTTAATAACCTTTATAATGCTTTTGAAAGGTTTGATGGCGGGGTGCAACAATGCGGGAGGGTTTGCATTTTCAAGTTTGGATGCAACTTTTGGAAAATCCATCAAGTCTCTCATCCTTCTATAGCGCCCTCCTGCTTCAAGTTGCTCTTGGTTTTTGAGTTTGAGTTTTTTGGCGATGGTATCTAATAGATCTTTAGGCATTTCATCGTCATAAATCAGCCTTATGGGCCTGCCATCTTTGCGCAAATGAATGCTTTGCTCCATTTTCTGAAGCATGCTTTTGGACACGTCATCATCTAAAGTGAGTTCAGCATCACGCATCATTTCAAAAGCATGAGCGGAAATATGATCATAAGAAAACATGAAAAAAATATCATTCAAATATAGACGGATAATATCGTCTACAAATATAACATCTGTTCGTTTTCCAGATGATGGCAACACCACAAAACGACGACAATGTTCACTGGCAGGAATCTCCAAAATGGCATAGCGGCTGTTGCGCATTCCTTCTGTATTCATTTTGACAGCCAAATAATTTTTGCCATCTTGCAAAAAAGGAATTTCAATGCTTTTGCGCAACATTAAAGGCACAAGCCGAACGCTAACCACCGAGAAAAAATGTCTTCTGCAAAATTGTTTCTGGGTTTCACTGAGTTGGCTTTCATTGACAATATATATTTCATTTTGCTCAAGCTCACAAAGTATATGCTCATATGTCTTTTGAAAGACAACTTGGTCGGACTTGAGTTGAGCGTTTACCAATGCCAATAACTTTTTGGGAGAAGAGTTATTGGGCATGAAGTTTCTTTTGCTTTTTATGGCAGAAGCGCGAATGAGGTTCGCCACCCTGACTCTTAAAAATTCGTTTTGGTTGTTGGAAAAAATGCCAAGAAAACGCAAGCGCTGAAGCAAAGGCACGCTTTCATCCTGTGCCTCTTGCAACACGCGCTCGTTAAAACGCATCCAACTCAATTCTCGGTCGTGCAACATTTATGAATTCTCTCAATAACTATTTCTCAATGCCATATAGGCCACATAAAAGTGACAAATACGCAACGAATACGTGACAAATCCACATTTCTTCTCTCTGCACATGCCCCTGAGTATTCCAATGTGCGGCTAAGCCAAAAACACCATTGAAATTAGAGGTAAAGGTGGTGGGTGTGTATATAATGGGCCACTGATGTGGGCAACCAGCCTTTGGGGATGTTTTGGGTGGCAAGCCGCTGGCGCACTTCTGTGGAAGAAAGTGAAACCAGGCCCGGGCCCACAGCCTGCTCCATGGGGTAGCCGAGGCGGTGGATGACCACCACTTCCACCAACTCCTGTATGCGGGGAAAACCCTTCCACAAAGGCAGGTCCGCCACCGTGTCAGAGCCCATCAACCATTGAAAGTGGCACCCGGAATATTGCGGTACCAAATGCTCCAGCAAATCTACCGTACGGCCTTCGCCTCCCAAATGCGCTTCCACGTCCATCGCCCTCGCCCACGGCCCCAGCTGCCCCGCTAAGAGGCGGCACATTTCCAGGCGGTGCTCAAAAGCCAACAAAGGCTTTCCCAAGGGGTGGCGAAAGGCCGGAAGCAGCCATATTTCGTCGGCACCCAACGCCGTATGGGCAAAGCTGGCGCATAGCGCGTGCCCCATGTGCGGTGGGTTGAAAGAGCCTCCAAGCAAAGCTATGTTCATCGCTCAGCTCTCCTCATAGAGCAAACAGCGTCGGCGCACGTCCATGAAAGCTTCCCATTCGCGCTGCTCAGCGGGCGTCTTCTGCAACAGCTCCTCCAGCACCTTCGCCCTCTGCATGCGCTCCCGAAGCTGCGCGCTGCCCGAAAGCAAGTCAAACGCCAAAATGTCTTCGACAAACTCATAGGGCTCTGTGCGGAAAGCAAAATGCTCCGGGAAATGTTTTTGGGCCAGCCAAAAACAGGCTATGCCCGTCTCCCAGGGCAGAAACTTTTGCGCGTCCGTCACGTGCATAAACACCCCCTCGCATAGCTTCCCCGCGTGTTTGTCAAACCCCGGGCTGAAATATGTGGGGCGGAAGGCTATGCCGGGAAGCTTCTGCGCATTCAACGCCTTCGCCAAAAGCTTGCCGTCTACCCAGGGCGCACCCCACTGCAAAAAGGGCAACGCCGTCCCCCGCCCCTCTGAAAGGTTCGTCCCCTCGCACAGGCACATGCCGGGGTATATGCGCGCAGTCTCCACGTTGGGCATGTTCGGCGAGGGCGGCACAAAACAAAGCCCCGTCTCCTCCCATGCCCCGCGCTTCCACCCCTCGCATGGCACTACCTCTAACTCGCAGCCAATGCCAAAATGTTGGTTAAACAATAGCGCCAACTCCCCCACCGTCATGCCGTGGCGGGTGGGGAGTGGGTACATGCCGACGAAGGAGGTGAAGCCAGGTTGCACCAGGTTGCCCTGCACAGCCACGCCCCCCAATGGGTTGGGCCTGTCCAGCACGCAAAACTTCAGCCCCGCCTCCGCCGCCGCCTGCATGGCCAAAGCCATCGTATAAATATAGGTATAATAGCGGGTGCCAATGTCTTGTATGTCAAACAGCAGCACGTCCAGGCCTTCCAAACTCTCCGGCCGGGGCTTTAGCGAGGCCACACTGTCACCATAGAGGCTGTAGGTGGGAAGCTGCGTGTGGCTGCCTGGGCTGTCTGCAACAGCTACCATATAGGCCGCTGCGCCTCCCAGGCCGTGCTCTGGCGCAAACAAGGCACGCAGCGACACCCCGGGGGCCTCCCTCAGCATGTCCGCCAAGTGCCGAAAACGGCTGTCCACGCTGCTCGCATTCACTATGGCGCCCACGCGCATGCCCCCAAACCTTCGGAAATTCTCCCTGGCCAAAACGTCTATGCCCAGCTTCACTGCGGCTCCCGCTTTCATCGCCTTTTTCCTCTTCTTGTGGACAATTTAATTCTCTTGGGGTTTAGGCCGGTTTCACCGCCGCCGCATGCCCGCCACCTTCTCTTGCAAAAATTCCATTTAAACTCTGTTAGTGTGCTTGCGCACCAGCTTCAACTTTTCTCGTTTGCTTTGCTTCTTCATGTCCCATTTAAGCACCTCTACACAAGCCAACCTTCGTTATGCAGACATTCTCTCGGCACTTGCGCTGCGCTGCCAAACCCCTCTGGGAGAAGAGCGCGCCCTCCACCGCCCCTTTCTGGACAGCCTGGAGTTGGCCCGGGAGGCCATGGCCCTCATTGAGGAGGCACGCTGCCTTCTTCAGGAGCCTTTGCGCCTTCCTTTCGCGGACTTAAGTGACGGCCGGGAGGAGGTGGAGCGCGCCGCCAAAGGCGCCATCCTGGACACAAAAGCTTTGCTTTCCCTCATGCGCGCCTTGTTTGTTTTTGAGCAAACCTCAGCGCTTTTGGAAGAGCGCGAGGCGCTTTTGCCGCGCCTGGGAGTGCTGGGGCAGCACATTCCCGTGTTGTCGGCTGTGGCCAGTCAACTTGAAAAGTCCATTGAGTTGAATGGGGACATTCGCGACACGGCCAGCGAGGCACTCTATGAGGCACGAAGGCGTACACGCGCCCTCCACCGCTCCATCAAAACCAAACTGGAGGCACTTTTGGCCAACCCCAAATTCGCTTCCAACCTCCGCGAAAACTATTTCAGCATCCGCAACAACCGCTATGTCGTCCCCGTACAAACCCAACACCAGGCCGAAGTGCCCGGCATTGTCCACAACTCCAGCCAAACAGGACAAACCTTGTTTGTGGAGCCTCAGGCGCTGGTTTCCCTGGGCAATGAGTTGGCCATTGCGCAGGCCGAAGTTGAAGAAGAGGAGCGCCGCATTCTGGCGGAGCTTTCTTCCAAAATTGGCGCGCATGCCGACGCGCTTTTGGCGGGGTTTCAAGCTTGCGCCAAGTTGGACGAGGCCCAGGCCGCTGCCATTTTGGCTGAGGACATGCAGGCAGCTTCGCCCAAGCTTTTGGAGCCTGCCTGCAACCAGGAGCTTCGGCTCCACCATGTACGCCACCCGCTGCTGCTTTTGCAGAAAACGGACGTCATCGCCAATGACGCTTTGCTTGAAAGCCCTGCGCGCGCCCTCGTCATTTCGGGGCCGAATGCGGGGGGAAAAACCATAACCCTGACGGCGGTGGGTTTGTGTGCACTCATGGCGAGGGCGGGGCTTCTCATTCCTGCACAGGCCTCCTCCCAAATGCCCTTCTATCCCTCCATCCACGCACTGGTTGGAGACGCGCAGGACTTGTCTCTGGGGCTTTCCACCTTCAGCGCCCACATTCAGGCCCTCTCTCATATTTGCGACAAGGCTATACCCCACAGTCTCGTGCTTATTGATGAAATAGCCGCCGGCACGGCCGTGCGCGAAGGCGCAGCGCTGGCCACGGCCATTTTGGAAACGCTTCTGGAAAAAAGCGCGCACGTCTTTGTAACAACGCACCTTGAGGAGCTCAAAGCCTTGGCGCATGTGGACAAGCGTCTGAGCAATGCGCGCGTAGGCTTTGACGAGAATGGCATGTTGCCAACCTATAGGCTGCACCTGGGCAGTGCGGGCAACTCTTCGGCCATTGACATTGCAAGGCGCGTCGGCCTGGCGCCCTCCATCTGCGAGAGGGCCCATGCCTTATCTCAAAATTCGGGCTCGGCCTTAGGCACGGCTTTGGCAGAAGTGGCCGCGGCCAAGGAGGCGGCGTGGGCAGAGCAAAAAACCTTTTTGAAAGAGAGGGAAGCGGCGCAAAAACTCCGCGTGGAGTTTGAAGCCAAACTCGAGGAGGCCAACAAAAAGCGCACTGCAGACGAAATAGAATTCCGCCGGGCCCTGCATGCGGAGCTTGAGTTTGCCAGAAAACACATTGCCACGCTGCTGGAGGCTTTGCGGGAAGAGAAAAACGCCAAGCGGCTGCACGAGGCGCAGACAGAAGTTTATGCGCGTATTCAGGAGCAACAGCACCAGCTTCATTTGGCCAAACACCCCAAGGGTGCACAAAGCCCCCTCCCCGCTACCTTTGCTGTGGGCTCCACGGCTTTCTTTCCCCCCTGGGGCGTCAGCGTGGAAATTGTGGAAACCAGCGACACGCACGCCACCATTTCTGCGGGAATGTTGCGCTCCCGCGTGGCCCTCGCGGAGCTCCACCCCACTTCGGCAAAGCCTGCCTTGCCCCCTTCGCCCAGGGCCTTTGGCCAGGAGGAGGAGTCTCCCTCCACCACGTGTGACGTGCGCGGCATGCGGCAGGAAGACGCCTTGCGTGTTGTGGAGCAGTTTTTGGACAAGGCCATGCAAGCTGCGCAAGAGCGCATATGCATCGTCCATGGGCACGGGACAGGGGCACTCAAAAGCAGTTTGCGCAAATATTTGTCCACCTCGCCCTATGCCAAAAATTTCAGGGCCGGCGAGACCGGAGAAGGCGGGGATGGGGTTACGTTTGTTTTTCTTGCCCTTTAAGGAAGAGGAGTATTTTCACCTTTTGGTGAGGGCTAAAAAAATTTTTCTTTTCGCCCCGCCGACAGGCGAAAAAACATTGCCTTAAAACATTGCCTTAAACCATCGCCTTAAAACATCGCCTTGCGGCTGACTGTCGATGGCAAGCGCTGCTTAGACCGGATTAGCCCTCAAGCTCGTGGAGCATAGCGTCTATGTGAAGCAGCTCTTTTTTTCTGCTCATGGCCGTAACCCATTCCGCTCGGTGTTTTCGAAGCTTCTGCTGAAGCTCAAGCTTATAGTCAGGCGCAAAAGCTCTTTTCAAAGTTGGCAAAGTTGCGGCCATGGTTTCCAGAATCAACGCTCTGTCCTTTGAGGAAAAGGAGTTGGTTTCGCTGAGCGAAGCTTCAGCGCTTACAAAAACGATCGTTATGCCAGAGTTCATTTTTTTTAGGCCTTCCATCCTCGTGGCATATTTGTCATCCTTGGGGATGGTTGGAAGAAACTCATCGGTCAGCTCCAGGCCGACGACACAAGCACGGAGGGTAAATGCCATCAATGAGACCATCTCGGGGTTTGCAGAGGCAGTCTCTTTGAGCGAGTGTGCTACATACAACTTCATAAGCGAGCTCACACTTTGCATAAGCACGGAATAATCCTGCATGCGCAATTGGATAGGCAGGGACTGGCTTTTATAGAACGAAAAATTCTCGATTGCCGTCATTCGACGCAAGAGCGTGGCGCCATGTCTGTCTGAATAGCGAGGGAGTGCTATAGAGCCCGAGGACAGAATTTGGAAAGTTTGGGCAAAGTCAGCCCCCGTCCATTGGCGTGACGGGGCGGGAATTCCAGCCTCGACATATGGCGATGGCTTTGGGTTTTGAGCATAAGCCAAGGGGAGTGTTATGAAGGCGAAAAAAGTGAGAGCAAGAGGGGTGCGCATGAAGAAGCCTCACATATAAACCAGGCAGCGGCCGAAAGTTGTGCGTTTGAGCGAAAACTTAAGCACACAAATTTAAGCACAAAGCCACCTGCGCGCGCAATGCCTGGCACCTTTCTCATAATAAAGGCAGCGCTGCACGCGCCCCATAAAGCCCCCCTCTGCATCCATCCCTAAAAACCTTGTGCTCAGCAAGCATGGCATTTAAATGCGCTGAAACACATTTAAATGCGTTGAAACACCATTAAATGCGCTGAAACACATTTAAATGCCTTGAAACACCATTAACTGCGTTGAAACACAATGCCCGCTATGCATCTCCCGTTTGTGCCATGCAGGCAGGCCCCTCTTTTGTTGGAGAAGGAAGCGATGAAAATTCTCTTGTGGGTGCTATCAAAGCTAGCGGCGAGGGCAGCCCTATGGGCCGTATTGTTGTTTTGTGGGGTGGCCTGCCGAAGCTCTATTCCACGGGCCCCAGAGCCCCCTGTGTTTGAGCAAGGCAGCTGTGAGACACAGGAAGCCTGCCGGAAAGCGGCGAGGCAAGGAGACGTAGAGGCACGATACCGCCTTGGAATAATGTATAGAGAAGGCAAAGGCGTCGCCAAAGACAATGCGGAGGCGATGAAGTGGCTGAGCTTAGCGAGTGTGTGGGGGCGACACCCGGCAGCAAAGGAAGCGCTTGAGGAGATAGAAAGAGAGGAAGCGAATAGGCTTCAAAAACGGGCCGAGCAGGGGGAGGCAGAAGCGCAATATGGCCTTTCGGAGCTCTACCGGCGAGGCCAAGGCGTTGAAAAGGATGAAGCTCAAGCCGCCCAATGGTGTAGCGAAGCGGCCAAGCAAGGGCATCCAGAAGCGCAATACCGCCTCGGAGAGATGGCATATAACGGTACTCAAGGCCATGCGCGGGACAAAGCCCAAGCCGCCAAGTGGTATACCCAAGCAGCCAAGCAAGGGCACACAGAAGCGCAATACCGCCTGGGGCTCATGTATTTCTGGGGAACAGAGTTGATTCGGGATGAAGCGGAAGCTTTGAGGTGGCTGAGGAAAGCGGCAGAGGCAGAGCATAGGGAAGCGCAACGTTTTTTGCCGAAGGTAGAGGCACGCAACCAACTGAGAGAGGCGGCCGAGCAGGGGGATGTGAAGGCGCAATTCCACCTGGGGGTGAGCTATTCCCAAGGTATTGACGGAGCGAGAGATGAAGCAGAGGGGCTCATCTGGCACCGAAGGGCAGCCAAGCAAGGGCACATAGAAGCGCAACGCGTTTGGGGGTTGAAATATTTCGAGCCTGAAAGGCCACAAAAGGACAAAGCAGAGCCTCTCAAGTGGCTTAAGGCGGCGGCGGAACAAGGGGACGCAGAGGCCCAACAAACCCTGAGGTGGATGTATTTTGAGCCCCGAAAGCCCTATGGGCCCCAAGTGCCGAGGGAGGACAAAGCAGAGGTGCTCAAGTCGCTGAAAAAAATAGCAGAGCAAGGAGATACAGAAACACAATGCCAGCTTGGGTGGATATATTTCCATGGCCTATGGGTGCAGACAAATGAAGCAGAGGGGCTCAAGTGGATGAAACGGGCGGCGCAGCAGGGGAATGAGAAGGCGCAGGCCATTTTGCCAAGGCTGGAAGAAGCGAAACGGCTGAGCAGATCGGCCCGAGAGGGGGCTTTGGAAGCATCCTTCCAACTGGGGATGCTCTATATGAAAGGCGTATACTCTCATCCACCTTCTGAAGAAGATGAAGCAGAAGCTTTAAAGTGGTTTGGGGTGGCGGCAAAGCGCGGGCACCTGGGAGCGCAATACGCGTTTGGGAAGATGAACATTGAAAATGTTGCTGTTGAGGGCGTTGGAAACAATGTGGTGGCTTTAAGGTGGTTGAAAAAAGCGGCAAGCCGTGGACACACCCAAGCGCAATTTTTGCTTTGGCACCTCTATTCCCAAGGTTTTGAGCATGGCGTGGATGAGATACAAGATGAAGCAGAAGCTTTGAAGTGGCTTAGGCTTTCGGCAAAGCACGGGCACCTGGAGGCCCAGGAGGTGCTTCAAAGGATGAAAAACGAAGAAGCCCACCCCAACCCATGAGTTTGCACTCATCTCCCAGGCGCTGTGTTGGAAATTTTTGTGAGCAACTCTACATTTTCGCGAATTAGATGAAGGTAGATGTGCTACAATTCCTTTGTATTTAAAAGCATTTTGCATCTCCCAAAACAGGGTTTTTCTCAGGGCTAAATACCGTATTTTTTAAGGAAGAAAGTTTATGAGTCATATAAGTCCACAGATCAAAACACGCGCCATGCCTTTGCTGCTGTGCGCTGTGGCACTGAGTCTCTATCCGGAGAGCTCATCGGCCCAAGTATCGCCGCCTCAAGAATATGTGCTCATGCTCAGCGCCCAAATCAGCGCGTCGCCTGCAAGCATCCGCCTGACATGGCCCAGCAAACCTACCCCGCTAAGCAGCTATAGTGTCTACCGCAAAACCAAAGAAGCGACCTCATGGGGAACGCCTATAGCCACTTTAAGCGGCAGTGCAACTTCTTATGAGGACACAAACCTCGCGGTCGGGCAGGCCTATGAATACAGGGTCGTCAGCGGGAGCTATGCGGGTTATATTTTCGCCGGCATCCAAGTGCCAGCCGTGGAATTCCGCGGAACGGTTGTTTTGCTGGTGGAGGCGGAGCAAGCGGCGGCGCTGAGTGTTGAGCTTGAAAATTTTGAGAAGAATTTGCTTGGCGACGGTTGGACTGTTTTGCGTCACGACATATCCAGAAACGCAACGCCGCAGTCGGCCAAGGCCTTCATCCAAGCGGATTATGAGGCGGCCCCAAACCATGTCAACGCCGTTATTTTGTTGGGCCATATTCCCGTTTTCACATCAGGCAACATCATGCCGGATGGACATACAGACCACCGCGGGCCATGGCCGGCGGATGCCTATTATGGGACAATGAGCGCCTCGTGGGAGAATTCTCCTTCAACCATCCCCGGTGAAGTGCACTTGCAGCTAGGAAGGGTGGACTTTGATAAAATGCCCGCTTTTCAACAAAACGCGACAGAGCTCTTGCGGCAATATTTAAACAAAAACCACAACTACAGAATGGGTCGCATGAGGACAACCCAGGACGCTCTTGTTTCCGAGGGGTTTGCGCGCACTCAAGCGGATAATGCTGGTGTTTTTAACGGCTACAAGTTGTTCCCTGCATTATGGGGAGCGGGCGTGCGTATAGACGAGGGGGCGTGGGCGCCAAACCTCTCTAGGGATACTTATACCTGGGCGCACATCAACGGGCCGGGAAATTATACGAGCTGCGTTGCGGTTGGCGGCAGTTTAACGACGAGCCACATTGCTTCCGCGCAAAATTTTGGCATTATTTTCGCTCAAACCTTCGGCAGCTATTTTGGGGATTGGGACACCACCAACAATTTAATGCGCGCGTTTCTCGCCACGCCGGATTATGGCCTTGCCAACGCATGGACGGGGCGACCGCATTGGTTTTTCCACCACATGGCTTTGGGTGAAACCCTGGGCTATAGCACCCGGCTGACGCAAAACAACAGAGCGGGCGGGTTATATACGCCAACCGGCTCATTCGCAAACTACATCCACATCGCCCTGATGGGAGATCCAACCCTCAGAATGTTTCCGGTACTCCCGGTGACAAATTTACAAGCAAGCAGCATGCCTGGCGAAACACGGCTGCAGTGGACTGCCTCCGAAGACAGCGCGGTGAGCGGCTATTATGTCTATGGTGCGCCAAACCCGGACGGACCTTATAGGCGGCTTAGCATTGTCCAGGCAAGCCATTGGACTCATGCAAACCCCGGAGACACAACGCACTATATGGTTCGCGCTTCCAAACTGACTTCAACGGGAAGCGGCAGTTTTTATAACTTGAGCCAAGGCACCATGGCCGTGGCGGAAACAACCGTGGCCGGCATTGAGGCTGCCGCCCTTCACCTCACCGCGCCGCTCACTGGCGCGACGCCCAACACAACGGTGAGCACCTGCGGAACAAACTTCACTTGCAGCGACGTCACATGGACGCCGGAAGGCGAGCTTTTCGAGGGCAACACGCCTTATACTGCCACCGTCACGCTGACGGCGGACAATGGTTATGCGTTCAGCGAAGGCTTTGCTGCAAGCATCAACGGGCAGGCCGCGACGGTGAGAGGCAACGACGGCGCCACAGTTATGCTCTCATATGAATTCGCGGCAACGTCCACAGCAAGGGTGGACAACATAGCCATTCTCGCTCAGCCTGCAAAGCTGAGTTATACAGAGGGAAGCGCTCTTGAGTTGTCCGGGCTGCTCCTAAGGTTAAACTTCAACGACGGCAGCACAGAAAATGTGCCATTTCTCGAGTTTGCGGCACACAACCTCACAACAGAGCCGGTGGACGGTGCAGTGTTGAGCATGGCTCAAAACGGAACCTCCGTGACAATAACTTATAATGGCAGCCCCATTCAGGCAACGACAGAACCATTGACGGTGACGACAAAACCATTGGAAACAACGACAGAGCCATTGGAGGTGGCACCCATGGGAATGCTTGTCGGCGGCTGCAACACTGCTGGTGGTCCATGGGGAGTTGTCGCGCTGCTCAGCCTTGTGGGGTTGAGTTTTGCGGTTAGAAAGCCAAGGAGCTGAATGTTGTTTTGTCCCCACCCTCGCTGTCTTCTTCCGTTGGGGGCAGGGGCCCGGAGGGGGGCTGTTTGGAAAGTCAGGTGGATGGGGGCGCATCTGTTTACAAGTTTTTGACAGACTTTATACAGCAATCTAACAACTCAATGGAGCGGGTGTTCCACAATGGCTCAATCCATGTTGATAAGGGAGTGTTTATGAAAATGAGCCGTGTTGTAGTGAGCATGTTGCTGTCATGTGTTTTGTCATGGAGTGCGAGCGCTAAAATGGCGCCCAGCGTGACGATTAAGACGGAAATTGCGACGCCGATAATATTGGAGAATACGCAAGACAAAAACTATCTAAAGGTTTCGCTGACAGGTTTCTCGTTGGACGTTAAAAAACGCAGCCCCATCAATTTGGCGCTGGTTATCGACCGTTCCAGCTCAATGAGTGGTGACCGCATTGAAAAGGCGCGAGATGCGGCAATAATGGCCATTAACATGTTAGATGGGGATGATCTGCTGTCCGTCATCACTTATGACAGCGTCGTCGAAGTCATTATTCCGGCAGCGAAGGTGAAAGACAAGGCCAAGCTGATTGAGACAGTTAAGAAGAATACCCAACCACGAGGCACCACGGCGCTGTTTGCGGGGCTAAGCAAAGGGATTGATCAAGCCAGCAAGCATCTGCACAAGGAGCAGGTCAACCGGATTATTTTATTATCGGATGGCCAAGCCAATGTAGGGCCAACCTCAGTAGGAGAGTTGTCTGAGTTGGCCAAAATTGCTGCCAAAAAGGGGATTGCCATCACAACCTTGGGGATTGGAGATGGTTATAATGAAGACTTGATGGCGGCCATTGCCGGCTATAGCGATGGCAACCATGCCTTTGTGAAACACCCTGCGGATTTGGAGGCAATTTTTGTGAAGGAGTTTAATGATGTCATGTCCGTCGTTGCTCAAAACCTCGAAGTCAGCATTCACCTGGCCAACAATGTTATACCCGTGCGCCTTTTGGGTCGCGACGGGGAAATTAAAGGCAACAAGGTGAAAGTCAGGCTGAATCAGCTCTATTCCAACCAGGAGAAATATGTATTGCTGGAAGTCATTCCGGCCAAGGGAATGCGTGCCGAAACAAAGCCCCTCGCTGAGGTTAATGTCAGCTATGAAAACTTGGGAAGCAAACAAAAGGACACCTATCAAAAAGCGCTTGCCGTCCGCTATACCCACTCGGCAGAGGAAACAAAGAGCGCAATGGTTGAGGATGTGTTGGCCGATTCTGCCATTCAGTTGATGGCATTGGAAAGCGAGCGTGCCATCCAATTGATGGATGAGGGCAAAGTTGCTGAGGCGAAAGAAGTGCTCAACACAAGCGCGAGAGCTTTGGAAGCACTGCCGATAAGCCAGCCTGCAACGAAGAAAAAAATCCAGGAAAATGTCTCCCAAAACGACAGGTTGATTGAACGCATGGGAAGGGAAAACAAGGCCTCTGCACGCAAAGCGCTTAAAGAGCAAAGCTATAATACGCAAAGGCAAAACAGTTCATCTGCTCCTTAACAAGCCCTGCCGGCAGCGGTCGCCGTTGCCGGCAATGAAAACCTTATGAGTCCGCGAAAGTCCAAAAGTCTGTCCATTGCCATAGTCATCATCTTTGCTGTTATTGGATGGATTGCCTATTTTGGTTTTCGCACGCTGGAGCATGAAGTTTTGCTGCGCCACTACCAAGCGCAGACATTGGCGCAAACACGCATTGCGCAGGCTGGTGCGTTTATAATGAATTGGCTTGAGCAGAGAGCAACGCGTTTCGAGTTGCTGATGGAGTTGAAGCCAAACGACAATTCAACCTTGAAGACGCTCGACGACGATATTGAAGATGTTTTTGTTTTGCAAAAGAACAAGTTGCTTTATCCGGATGAAAGTCAGCCATTGACGCAAAAGGAGCAGGAGTGGGCTCGGCTGTTGACGCCCATTGTTCAGGAGCCGAGCTTGCTTTATGGCCACAGCACAGAGAGCGAAGAGCAGGCGCCGTTGGCCGGCTGGTTTGTTATCAACGAGATGCAGGAGCCAGTTTTGCTCTATTGGCGCAACAAAAATGGCGAGGTTATAGGGTTTAGGGTTTCTTATGTTCGGCTGTTGTTCGACGTAGTGAATGCTGCGGATTTTCATTTTGGTGGAGATCTGCTCAGAATTAAAGAGAATGGCCGCTTGCTTTATCAAAGCAAGCCGGATGAGCAGCTCAGCAAGCTTGTTCGGCTTGGCGCCATTCATCTGCCTTATCCTTTGTCGACATGGCAGATAGAATATGAGGGCCAACCGGCGAGTACGCTCATTATTTATGGTTGGGGCAGCTTATTTCTTTTGGCGTTGATGGCCATTGTTGGGTTGGTTGTCTTTCGTTTCTATCGCGAATACACGCAAACAACGCGACTGGCTCAGCAGCAAGTCAACTTTGTCAGCCAGGTTTCGCACGAGTTGAAGACACCGCTGACCAACATTCGGCTTTATGCGGAATTGTTAAAAGAGGATTTGAGTGCTGAGGATGGAGAAGGGTTGCGCTATGCTGAAGTTATTGCCACCGAGAGCCAGCGGCTATCTCGTTTGATACAAAACGTTTTGATGTTTGCTCGCATGCCGAAGCTGAACATACAGCCAATTAACCTTCAGACGTTGATTCGGCAGATGGTGGACACTTTCACGCCTTCGTTTCAGGCGAAGGGGATGTCAATTGTTGTGAGCATGCCGGAGCAGATAAGCATCAACAGCGATCTGGACAGGCTAACGCAGATTATGAGCAATTTTCTCAGCAATGCCGAAAAATATGCTGCGAAGGGGAAGCAAGTTCATCTGACGATAGAGAAGCAGGCTGAGCATGTGGACATTGCCGTGAGAGACTATGGCGCTGGCATTCCGGAAAAAGAAGTGAAGATGATTTTTCAGCCATTTTATAGGATAAAATCCGCAATTACGGAAGGCGTGTCAGGGACAGGGATAGGGTTGACGATTGCCCGTCAACTGGCAGAAAGTTTAGGCGGAGAAATTTTGGTCAACCATCCTGTTCCAGGCGTGCAATTTGTATTGCGGCTGAAGCAAAGCTAAGCAACTGCTTTCACCACAAGGCGGCCTCAAATGAAAATTTTAGTGGTTGAAGATGATGCTCATATTCGCCAGGGGTTGATAGAGGCATTGTCTCGCGAAGGCTATGTTTTGGTTGCCGCCGAAAACGGCAACCAAGCTTTGGAGCATTACCGAAAAGAAAAGCCGGACTTCATTATTCTGGACATTATGATGCCGGAACTAGACGGCTATTCGGTGTGCCGGGAAATCCGAAAATGGGATGAGCAAATTCCAATTATATTTTTGTCGGCCAAGGGGGAAGAGGTCGATCGCGTTGTTGGACTGGAGCTTGGCGCGGACGATTATGTACATAAACCGTTTGGCGTCCATGAGATTAGGGCTCGGATAAAAGCCATTGCCAAGCGTTGCCTGCGTCAAAAACTTGTGAGTGCGGAGGCAGAGGTTTTTTTGTTTGGCGACTTAAGCGTCTGCCCCAGAGAATTGTGCGCAATGCGTGGTTCCAAACGTTTGGAGCTTTCCTTGCGTGAACTTAAAATCCTCAAATGCCTTTATGAGCACAAAAACAAAGTTGTGACGAGGGATATGTTGTTTGATGCTGCTTGGGGATATGAGCACATGCCAAACAGTCGAACTTTGGATCAGCATATTTCAAAATTGCGCAAAGTCATTGAAGTAGATCCAAACAACCCCATTTTAATCCGCACAGTGCATGGCGTTGGATATCGCTATTTAGAAGAGCAAAGCCCTCAATTGGATGGCCACAGTGCCCCAATGGCCGCAGAGTCAACTTTGAAGCGAGCTTGAGCTTTATTCACTCACCTCCATGTTGCGGATGCGGCGGTTGCCGGCGTCCGCCACATAGAGGGCACCGTCTTTGCCTATGGCAACGCCTTGAGGTTAAAGCCTGCGGCCCTCTCAAGGTTTTGGGAACAGAAGTTGTATGCCATGTTTTAAGTTGCGCAAAGCGTTGTAGCGCAAGTGTTTCAACTCAGCTGCTCGGCCCGTCCCAGCAGTTGTCGACGGGCACGCTGGCGTTATAGCTGTTGCACAAGTCATGCCCGCCGATGGGCCAGGGCGCGTCTTTTTTGAGGCCGGAGGCGTCAACGAGGAAGGCGGACACAAAATAATCTGTGTTTCCAGAACCCCTAAATCCCAAAACAACCATGCTGCGCGTGGCGGACAAGGGCAAAACTCCCAGCAATTGCCCGTCGCTGTCCAACACTTCCGCTCCTTCCCAACAATGGCTGAAGTCAGATTTTAAGCACGACACAACATGGTTTTTGTTGGAATAAACCAGGTCCCCACCTTCCATGAGCATCGTCGCGTTGCGGATCCACGCCCCTTCCCTGCGCTGAAGCAGCTCGCCACCAGCAGAATAGCGCGACAGAAAAGGCGGCGGCCGCGCATTATATATGGTATTCCCGTAGCCAAAGCCTGAAAACGCCGTAATCAGCTCGTCGCCGGTGTCGACCAACAAAGGAAGCATGCTGGTCCAGGAAATTCCCATGTCGAGCTGGTTCAGGTTAAAAACGTGCATGCCGTCAGCGCCAGTATCACCTTGATGGATAGGAGGATATAAAAAGGCATAAAGCCAAAGGTGCTCAGCGCCCAGAAGCGCCACAGACAAATAAGTAGGGGGAAAAGTAGCCATGCCGTCACAAGGTGAATTCATTGCCCACATTCTGATGACCTCCCGCCATTGCATGGAACACCCGTGTTCCCGGGGACTGGGGGCGCCAAAAAACACCTCAGCCCAACCATTGGGTGCTTGGCGTGCCACAATGCTACCGGCGATATTTCCTCCTTCCGGCAAGGCCTGGCTTTGGCAGTCAAATCTCCATAGGGTGCCTGGGGAATAGAAGGTTGAATATAGAGAGCAAGCCTCCAGGGCATAGGCGGGATAGCCGTTGGAAGAATAATCCATCCGATGCTTCCGCGCCACCAGCAGGCCTTTGTCAGGGCCTCCCTGCACAAGGACAACATTGGAAGCAGCACGCTGAGGGCTTTCGCACTCCCGAGACAATATTTCCCCGCTCTTCGCGTCCACGGCCATAAGGCCGTCGACGTTCACAAAGCCGCTTCCGAGGGCTTCTTGAAGAGAGCAGCCCACAACCAGCACGTCCCGCCCATAGTGGTTGCCCAGCAACAACTGCACTTTCGCATTCGCTATCTCTGTCCTCCACACCTCTTCCCCCTGGGCATTGAGGGCCCTCAACCCTTCCGGATTCATCACCACAAACAAGCCTTCCCGCGTTGTGACTCTGGCTATATCCAAAGGGGCCGACAAAAACGGGAATGGTCTCGTCCATAACTGGCGGCTCAAACGCACATTGAAGTCTTGCCTGAGGCTGCTTTCGTTGCCTGTTTCATTCGTGAGTTTGGCTGTCAAACGCAGCCTATAATTCCCGTGCGGCAAATCCGGCAATTGAGAAAGTGACACTTCAAAACATTCGGCATGGGGCTTGGCGGGCAAACTGGGCGGACAGCTTGCACGCGTGGCGCGGTGCTGCTGGTTTTCACCGACAAACAATTCCACCTTGCGCCAAGCCAAATCCGCGTCGCCTTCTATTTGCAGAAAAAGAGCCTCGTCCCTTCCCCACAGCTCTTTGTCCTCCAGGAGAATGCTGGCCCGCGGAGGTGTCAAGTCATAAGTCCACGAAAAATATTCTGTGGTAGCGGCTTGGGCAATATAGGCTTCTACACCCAGGCGATAGCTTCCCTCTTCAACCGTCGTCGGTGAGCACTCCAGGCGCAAATGTTGTGCGTCCCGAAAACCCGTCTCCCGCTTTTCACAGAGGAGGGCCTCTCGCCGACTGCCAGGCGCTTCAAGCCATGTGCTGGCCCCTTGAGAAGCTCCATAAATATTCACTTGTATTTTGAGGGCGGCGTTGTTGGTGCGCCCATCCGCGCTGAAACTCCCTTCCAAAAGTTGAAAGCGAATGCCAGGCTCCATGGAGGGGAAAGCGGGGTTTTCTGCTTCGCACACAAAAGCATTGCCATTGGAAACGCAGCGGCTGCCTTCCGGACACGGGCGACCTTCGTCACAAAATACCAGCTCTGAAGCACACCCAAACAGGAGAATGCTGCTACACAAACACAAAAACCCATAGAGCCTCCTGAGCGTGCCGTGCCTTGGGGTATACGCATGCAAGCCATTCTTTCGTTGCATAGAAAAGTCCTTTCAATACATGGGTTGAAACACTCCACTGTTTGCAACACTCCCCCCGGTGTGTAGCCGGCCCGTATCTACTCTCCCCTTTAGCATTCTTGTCTGTATGTTTGTATATAAATGCGTTGCCTAAAACGCTTTGAGGTTGAATGGAGCCTTATGCTGATTGTCTGCAGCATGCTGAAATGTACATGAGGAGATTTCCCGTCCCAAGAGGACAAAGCCCAGCCCCCAGGGCAAGGGATAAAAAAAGTCAAGTCCTCCTTCTTCCCTGAGTGTCTATTTCTATGAACACTCTGCTTTTTTATCACTCAAAGCTTCTAAAAAGCTTTTTAAAGGTATTTCACCCATTGACCTTAGGCCTTCCTCCCGGTAGCTTCCCCTTGTCCACATGAACAAAAAAGTTTTGATCGTTGAGAGCGATGCTTCCTTGGCTGCTTCCATGCAGCAGGCACTTTATCTACAGGGGTATGAAGTTGAATACACTCAGGATGGGAGGACTTGTGTTGAGTTGGTTCGGCGCATGCATCCTCAGTTGGCGGTGTTGGCCGTTAAGCTCCCCGCAGGTCAAAGTGGCTATATCATCTGCAAAAATATTAAAAAAGAGGTTTCCCTTCACAACACGAAGGTGCTGATTGTTGGCAACCCAGAAGGGTTTAGCGACCACAAAAAACTTCGCATTCGTGCAGATGACTATCTGGCAACACCCTTTGATGCGGAGACTTTCGTTTATGTCGTCCAAAGCCTCATTGGGAAAACCAGTGCGCCCCAAGCTACGGAGCCGGCCTATGTGAATGAGCCGGAAATGGTCTCTCCAAGTGCCATCGAAGCTGAAGATGAGCCTTTGGCGGATGATGACTTTCAGGAGGTGGATGAAGAGTTTTCTGAAACAACGCGCCCCGGGGTTTCCGTAGCAAGCTCGTCCTATTCTCCACCACTACCGCCTGCAACTTCCCCCAGCAAAAGCGGGGTTACTTTGTGGCCATCTACAGATCAACCCGGCGGTGGTTTGCTTCTTGAAAGCGAAAAGGCAGAGTTGCTCTCCCTGCGTGCACAAACAGCAGAGCTGCAAGACTCTCTGAAGGAAACGCAGACTTCCAAAATAGAGCTCCAAGAAAAAATCCAAGAGCTTGAGGAAGAGCTTGAAAAAACGCTGACGGATTTAGAAACAGCTCGCGCCGGCATTTCTACGGACAACAAAGACAAAGAAATTTTCTCTCTGCGCAACACCATCCACCAACGTGACAAAGAGTTGCTTCAGCTAAAAAGCACACTCCATGAGCGGGAACGAGAGACCATCGACTTGCGCGGCAAAATTAACCTTGTCGAGCAAAACATATCCGAGCTGAATGATGAGTCCACAAGAAAGGATGCTCAGCTTAAAACGCTAGGCTCGCGTGCAGATCAGCTAGGCACAGAGCGAAAGCGCCTGGAGCAGAGCTTGTCTTCAAGCAAAGACGAAGCACGCCAAAATGCTGCTCGGCTCATGACTTTGCAGTCTGAATACCAACAACTCAGCGGCGAATTGGCAGGAACACGTGCAGAGCTGGACACCTTGCGCACCGTGAAAATGGAGCTGGATGAAGAGTTGGCCTCGCTCAGAAAAAGCTCTGAAAGAGAAATTATGGGGCTCAAAGCAGAGTTGGGCTCCCTTTCGAGAGATTTGGATAATGAAAAAAACCGCGTCTCAAACCTCTCCAAATCCCTTGAAGACACACAGGCGCAAAGAGAGCGTGAGTTGATGCAAGCTGCGGATGAGAAAGCAGCCATGGAGCAGAAAATTGTGGGGCTTGAAGAGGCTCAACGCAGACAGAACGAACGTTTAGGTCGTCTTTATGATCGCATTCGGGCGGATGAGCAAACGCGGGAGCGAACACGCAAGGCCCTTGCCATTGCCGTGCAACTCTTAGATGAGAAGATGGCTTCCGAATCTGAGTCCTCAGAATCCAAAGAAAAAAGCACTCTCTAAGCCTGGCCCAAAGGCCAGCCAGCTACCTTTTCGGCTTCATCAGTTTTTTGGCCATCGCTTGTACAGCATGAGGGACATTCTTGTCCTTGGCGAGGGCTTTAATCTCACTCTCTCTCAACGTAGACAAAAGCCGCATGCTGACGGCTTGAGGCACTTTCGCATTCTTTGTGAGCGCCAACCTAATTGGATAAAGTTTTGTCCACTCTCTGTTTTGAAAAATAACCTGCAAAACCTGATCAGAGGCGCTCTTGTTTTGCGCAATGCTGAGGATTTCAGCTTCCGTAATGCGAGGGCTTTGCACTGCTGCAATGGCCACCAGGCGGTTGGTATCTCTCAAAAGCAAGCTTCGAACTTCTTTGTTGCCGCGCATTGCCAACTTTATTTTTTCAGCAATGCTCATCCTCGAAATTTTCTGAGACAAGGTCAGCCTTTTTCCCTCTTCCAAAGGCGCTGCCTTCTCATCCATAATGTTTGAAAATTCTTTCACCAGCTGAACCGCTGTTGGGCCCTCTGCCAAGCTCCCTCCTGGCTCATCCGCAGCTTTTGGGGCGGCCTTGCCAAAAATACGCAATGCCACGGCCTGCATTTCAGGCAAAGCCTCGAACACCACACCATTCCTCAGGGCAAACTCACACACACTCTCCACAAATGCAGGCGCCGCATGGGGGTTTTGGCAAATGCGCCAAATAATCTCTTCATGTCGAAGCAACCGCAGCTGGTTGAGGCCAATAAGCTCCAACACCTCCATGCTACAATGGCTGGCACAGCGAGCAATGGCTTCATCTGAAACGCTTGGGTTGGCAACCAACACTTTGGCATAGCCGGCATTCGCCCAGTGCAAGTCCAAAAACCAATCCAGCACTTCTGTTTTCAAACGCACAGCATGCCCAATGCTGAGCATGAGTTTTTCAGAAATATTGCGCGCCGAAAGCTGAGCTGTTTCTCGGATCTCCGGAACCAGATCGACACTCAACAGAAAAAGCACGGTGGCAAAGTCCGTTGGCACCAAAGGCAAGGCTCCCTTTGCAGCCATCAGCCGCAAAGGAATAGGTGAGGAGGAGTCTATATGTCTGCGTATTGCAGGTGGCAAAGTGTCCACCAGCAAGGGGCCATCTGTCATTCTCTGTTTCTCTCAAAAAGAATGCGCAACCCTTCCAGGGTTAAGAATGGATCTACCTCTTCAATGCAGCGACTTTCCTTGGCCAAACTCATCGCAAGTCCTCCTGTTGCCATAATAAATAATGTTTCTCCCCTCTCTTTCGCAATGCGTTCGCAAATGCCATCCACCATCGCCGCAAAACCAAACACGAGTCCCGCCTGTATGGAGTGAATGGTGTTTTTTCCAAGGCAAGAAGGTGGCTGAACAAACTCCACACGGGGCAACTTGGCTGCCCGCTGAAACAAGGCTTGCATGGAAATTTCAATGCCGGGACAAATGGAGCCACCCAAATATTCACCACGGGAGCTGACAACATCCAAAGTGGTTGCCGTCCCAAAATCCACAACAATCAGCGCTCGTTTCTTTTTCTCAAACGCGGCAATGGCGTTGACAATGCGATCTGCTCCAACTTCTCTCGGGTTGTCATATAAAACAGGCATTCCTGTTTTAATGCCAGGGCCCACAAAAAAAAGTTTTTGAGAAAAATAGCGCTGCCCCATCTGCTCTAGCCCGTGCTGCACAGAAGGAACAACACTCGAAACGGCAATTCCCGTCACAGCCTTCGCGTCAAGCCCAGAAAACGCAAACAATTGGAGCAATAATATTCCCCACTCATCAGATGTTCTTCTCTCTGAAGTTTCTATGCGCCAATGAGCCAACAGCTGAGCTGAACGGAATATACCCAGGACTGTATTGGTATTCCCTACGTCAATGCAAAGCAACATCCCCATCCCTCGCTGAATTTATCAAAAATTTTAAGCAAGCCTCAAATGCTCTATGTCTCCTGCCAAAATGGAAAACTGCTTGCCATCATCCCCCTCCAACACCAGAGCTCCTATAGAATCAATGCACAGCGCTTTTCCTTCTTGCACCTCATTCCCCAAATGTATTCGCACACGTTTGCCCAACGTCGAAGAAAGCATCGTCCAGGCATTCCTTATGGGAATAAATCCTTCACTCGCATGCAAATCCAACTCACTCTCCAGGTGGTTCAGCAAAACAGCCAACACAAATGCTTTGGAATAAAACTTCCTTGAAGCCATAGCCAAAGAAGTCATTCTGGTTTTTAAGTCTTCAGGAAAGTCTTCTTCTAAGCTGTTGACGTTGACACCTATCCCAACAACAACTCCTTGGGTTTTTCCTCCCTCAGCAATAAGCTCTGTGAGAATTCCAACGAGTTTCTTCTCGCCCACAAGCAGGTCGTTCGGCCACTTTATCCAAGCGTCTATGCCCAACTCCCGAAGGGCTTTGGCCACTGCAACCGCAGAAACCAAGGTGAGCTCAGAAACCCGGTGCGCCGGCAAATGCGGCTTTAGCAACACAGAAAAAAATAAACCACCCGGCGCAGAAAACCAACTCCGTTCTCTTCTCCCTCGGCCTTGCGTTTGCTTCTCGCAAAGCACAACATCTCCATGGCAACCTGTGGTTTGAGCCAACAGCTTGGCTTGCGTATTGGTGGAAGCAAGGCTTTCCCAGTGGAAAAAATTCTTTCCCAACCAGGTCGTGCGCAAAAACGGCTTCACCTCAGCAGGCCTTGCAGAGTCATCCGGGAAACTCATGCCCATGTGCCAACATTAATGCCGTCATTGCTGTATAGACAGTCTTTTTTTTTCAGCACCTTCAAGCTCTTCTAGAAGCCCTCTGGCTTGATCGGCCAAATTCTTATCGTCCTCCCCCTGCGCAACCGTAAACAAAAATGCCTTCGCATTTTCACCCCCCACCGCTGCAACAGCATAAAGCACCTCCTGGCGCAGCAAAGGCCCTTCTCTGAGGAACAAATCTGCCAAAGCGGGCGCTGCACGCTCATCCCGAAGCTCTACGAGAAAGCCCACTGCTCTTCTCACTCGCCCAATGTCTTTGCTTTGAAGCTCTTTCAAAACCTCTTGGAAAACAGCTTTGTTTTTTCGAGCAGACAACACCTGCATCGCCGCAAAACGCATAGGAGAGGTTTGGCCCTGGGCTTCTTTCAACAACCGCCCATCCTTAAGTTGGCTGGCCTTCCACAACAGCTCTGCTTCCTTGAGCAACTCGTTTATTAAAGTGTCTGTTTCGGCATAAACCTCTTGGAGGCTTAGCGCGTGTATCGGCGCTTGCAGCCAACTTTCTTTCTGCAAACGCCAAACCGTCTCGGAGTGCTTTCCAAACTTGAAACTCACAACAAGCACGGCATTCGCATCCTCCCAATGCTCGTCCAATAAAATGCTCCAAGCCATAACAGCGGCCTGCGCGTCTTTCTCGGTTTTTTTAAAGTTGGGCATTTGAGCCATTCGCTTTGTCAGCAACTGATCAACTTGCCCCTTGTCCAACCCTAAACTCCCATCCGCTTCGTCTATAGAAACATCCACGCGCCAATAACGCAAAGGAGCTTCAGAAGAGCACCCCAAATACAATGTTAAATACAATGTTAAACACAATGCCAAACACAATGCCAACCCCCGTGCCAACCCCCATGCCCAACACAATGCCAACCCCCGTGCACAAAACAAAAATGGGCTTTGTCGGTGCAATGCTAAGTTTCCTGGGGCAATGGACTTTGAGGCAGTGGACTTTGAGGCAATGCTTCCGTCGGCTCTGCTGCTTCTGCACACGCCCTCTCAGAAAAACCCTCTTGCACCCTCTTCTCTGTGGAGGTGTCCTCTAAGGCCAACGCAGGCTGCAAAGCGCTCTCTTCTTCAGGCAACAGCCTGCGGACTCTGCGACGTCTTCGGCTTTTTCTGCGTCGAGCAAGGGCTGCTTCTCCCCCTTCATTGGGCTTGTCTTGTGTCGACACATTCTCGGAAAAACCATCCGCGTTTCCTGTTGGCAATGCCAACCTCTCACGCAGGCGTGCTTCTCGTTTTGCATGTATGGCTTCAACTTCATTTTTCAATTCTTCAAAGAAAGCCTCATCAAACTCAAAAAACTCTATAATGTGTTTTTTGACCCCCAAACTCGCTTCCAAAAACTTCTCGGCCAAGGCATCTCCACACCACAACATCACCAAAGGCTCACCACTGCTTAAGGCTTCGCTTCTTGCTTCACCGCGCAAATCTCCCGCAGAGCAAAGCATGCCCAATGTAGCACGGTGATGGTTGAGATCGCTTCGGAGCGTTTGAATATGTTTGCGTTCTATGGACGCTGCCCCAGAAAACAGTCGAATGGTATAACGGAGATCTAAACTGCCTTCCCGCTTCCTTGCTGTTAACAAGACGGCTTCTTTGGAACGCTTTGCCACTTTTATTTCTCGGAAGCGATCTGCTCCCAAAAGCCTGAGTATTGTCCTCTCAAAAACACGCGCCTCAAGCCCCGCTAAATAACTTTTCAAAAATTTCCACGTGGCTCTGCGCTCATCCCTCGCCCATGCCCGCAAATTGCTTTGCTGCGCCTCCATTTTTTGCCGAGAAACAACCTGAGCAATGCCAGACTTCACAGCAACAATGCGCCCATTCTCAAGCTGGAAATTCAATGCCCGGGCAAAGCCTTCTTGAATGCCTGAAAGCTCAAACCCTCGAGGCTCCAGTTGAAGCTCCCATTTGCCATGGGCTGCCTCCTGGCATTGAAATTGTGGCTTCCCTCCCGCATCTATACGGCGTTGGTTGTCCTCAGCCAACGCTGCCAAAAGTGTAGACACCTCACAATCCCCACTGACAAGCTCCCTGGCTTTGGCTTCACGCAAAAGCTCATCTGCCATGAGAGAACGGGCAGCAGACAAAAGCTCAAACCCCACTTCGGAAATGGGCAAAAGCCGCCTCCTGCGCCCTTCTCCCTCTTCTCGACGCTTGCGCTCCAAACTCTTCCCAATGAAACGAACGTTTTCTTCACTCACTTGAGGATGGCGCTCCAAAGGACGCAGCGGCAACACTCCCTCGCGAAAAGACGGCAATGGCGCATCTAAAAAAGCAAGCGCGTCTGCATCCTCAGGCAACATCCATTCTGTCAAAGCAAAGGTATCCTTCGAGCTCACCACAATCGGCTTGTCGTGCATGCGTTTAGCCACTGCCTTTAAACGGGCCAACATGGTCGTCTCAGGAGTCTTGCCTATATGGGATAAAAGCCCATTTTCCAAAGAGAGCTTGGTTATCTCCTGATATGTCAGCGGTTTGCCTGCTTGGGCTAAAATCTGAAGTGCTGCCTCATAAAAAGTCATAGGTGTTGGAAAAAAATTTCAATTTTCAAGTCTTCACGTTTTCAACCCAGGCTATAACGCCGCATCCTTGTTGGCCCAACGCCCGGCTATTGGACTGACGACAATTTTTCTACGGGCAATGCCTCCCACACCTCACCAGGCCTTAGACGCCACTCCGGGGGAATGGTCTGCTTCCAAACAAAAGCCGGGCGCATATCACCTCCCGTTAATGAAGCAGAAAAAATGTTAAAGCTTATTTCCACAGTCTCCGCATTGGAAGGCATTAAATCCACATCATAGTATCCTAATGTCACATCGGCCGGAAACATGCTCACATAACGTTCAGGCCAATCTACACGCCCCGCCATGTCACCCACTGAGCGCATCTCCGCTATCAACTTCCCTTTGAGATCAAACATGCGCCACTGTGCTCGAAATGAGGCTCTATTGTGTATGCGCAACAATTGTCTATCCTCCGTCCGAATCCTCGGCAATCCCCAAATAACAAGCTGATAACGGATTTTATTCTCCCCCTTCTCCACAACCGTCCGCGTTGACAAAACATCTAAACGCACTCCCTGGCTGGAGGCTGACCATTGAGGATGATAGCGCCCTTTCTGCATCAGATCAAAGACGGAACGAACATCCTCATACACTTTTTTCCGCTCCTCCAGCCTGTCTATGCTGCTGCCAGCCCATGACAACTCCTTCAAATAATCATCCAACTGAGGATTTAAATTGAAAGCTTGAATGTGTGCATCCGTCTGAGCAAAATACCACTGCAAAAAAGCCCCCAGCTCGCTGCGGTAGGCCACCTCACTGGGCATAGAACGCATCCAGGAAACACGCTCTAAATAATCCGCCTTCAACCGTATCTCGCTAAGCGCTTTGTCTGCCTCAAACTTGGCTTCACCCCACTTCTTCACGGCGAAAACCACAGCTCCAAGCACAGCCGTTAGACAGAGAAATATACCAAAATAGCGCTTCATGAATTCCTCTTCCTCAAATACACATGCTCCGCCCAAACCTACTCAAAACCACTTGTCAGCTACCATCCTTACATTCCCCCAAGCACAGAATGAGTCTTACACATTTTTTGGAGTTTTTCATAACAATACGCAAATTTCTCTATGGCAAAGCGTCCATGGGGGTTTAGAGAGCTCCTGCCCTCTTATTTGCCTTGAGCAGCAAGCTCAAGCCCCCTCTAAACTTCAGGGAATTCAACTAAAATTCCCCATATTTCCAACGCATATCCAAATATTGCAGAAATTCACCCAAACGCGCAGGTTCAGGAACAATCAGCTTGTCCGGGCCCACAATAATCAGCCCCATACACTCTAAGCGGTATACCCAATAGCCTAAGGCCGCCTCTCCTACACCCAGCTGACCTGGAAGCTCCTTCAGCGCAAGGGGTACCTCTATCCCCCCAGCTACCGGAACCCCCCTCAACTGACAGGCCTGCAACATGCAGTGCACAATGCGGCTGGGCGGATCCGCCAACAGCAGAGACTCTATCTGCGCGTCAGCATCCGCAAGGCGCTCTGCCAACTTGCGGATCACCCGAACCGCAATTTCCGTGCTCGAGCGAATCATCATTTCAAAAGTGCGTAGATCGATCACCAACAGGCGAGAGTCTTTGTCTGCAACAGCAGAAGCATTGCGCACTTTGTTGGAAATAAGGGCCATCTCCCCAAAAAAATCACCCGGGCCTAAAACAGCCAAAATTTTCTCTATGTCTCGAATACGCTTGGAAATTGAAACCTGCCCGGCTTGGATGACAAACATTTCCTTGCCTGTTTCACCTTCGCGAAACAATACTGTTCCTGCTGGGACTTCTTTTCCAATCCGCTGAAACATTGTGTCTTCAGCTTTCATAAAACACCCGTGTTCCCGCCCCACCATGGGGGCGCCCCTGCTTGAAATTGCCACCCTAAGGCCATATGCCACCCTCCTCTCTTCACTCCCTTCATTCTAACACCAGGAGCTTTTCGTGAATAGCACCTATCAAAACGCCGGAGTCAACATCGCCACCCAAGACGAATTTGTCGAGCTTATTAAACCCTTGGCCGCAAAAACAAAAAAACCGGGACTCCTTGCAGGCGTCGGTGGCTTTGGCGGGCTTTTTGAACTCCCTAAAGGCCTCTATCAAAACCCCGTCCTCGTTTCTGGCACAGATGGCGTGGGGACCAAACTCAAATTGGCTTTCGCGATGCAACGCCATGAAACTGTTGGTATTGACTTGGTGGCCATGTCCGCTAACGATCTGCTGACTTCAGGGGCTCGTCCACTTTTTTTCCTCGATTATTTTGCCACCTCCCGCTTGGAACTCTCAGTCGCAAAACGCGTCATTTCTGGCATTGTCGAAGGCTGTCTCCAGGCGGATTGTTGCCTGCTTGGCGGGGAAACTGCTGAACTTCCTGGGTTTTATTCTCCGGGAGATTATGAGCTTGCAGGCTTTTGCGTGGGTATTGTCGAAAAATCAGAAATGGTTGACGGCCGCCATATTCAGCCTGGGGATGCCATTGTAGGCTTGGCTTCTTCAGGTTTGCATTCCAACGGCTATGCTTTGGCTCGCAAAATTATCCAGGATGAAGGGCTCCCACTGGAGCTGCACCTTCCTGAGCTGGGCAAAACCCTGGGAGAGGCTTTGCTGGAGCCTACAAAAATATATGTCAAGGAGATTTTGGCTCTCATAGAGCATGCCCAAAGCCATGCAAAACCCAAAGGCATGGCACATATTACAGGAGGAGGTATACCCGGCAACCTCCCGCGTTGTTTGCCTGCAGGCACTAAAGCTGTCCTTTATGAAAAAAATTGGCAACCCAGCCCCCTCTTTGGCCTCTTGGCCCAATGGGGAAAGGTTTTGAGAGAAGAAATGTATAACACTTTCAACATGGGCTTGGGCTATTGCCTGGTCATCAACCCGCAGGCACTCTCTTTCGTTTTAAATTTTTTCAAAGAGCAGGGGCTTTTGGCTTGGCACGTTGGTAACATTGAAGCGGACGCCGCTTCTTCCCCACCCACAGCCCAGGTGCTTCAATGAAACGCATTGCAGTATTGGCTTCTGGTAATGGCAGCAACCTGCAGGCACTCATTAACCAACTCAATGTGCCTTCCTCCCCTGCTGAAATAAGCCTGGTGGTTTCCAACGTGGCTTCTGCCCATGCCCTCACCCGTGGAAGAGAAGCGGGCATCCCCACCTTTTTTGTTCCCCATGAAGGCAAAGAGGACAGGCAAAACCATGAAAAATTGCTTGTGCAGCTGCTGCAGGAATATGAGACGGATTTCGTCTGCTTGGCCGGCTTTATGCGCCTTTTGACGCACCGCTTTTTGAGTGCCTATCCCCAACGTGTCCTCAATACACACCCCTCTTTGTTGCCCTCTTTCCCTGGGAAACACGCCCCCGAGCAAGCCCTCAAAGCAGGTGTCAAAATGACGGGCTGCACCATCCACTTGGTTGATGAAGGCATAGATACAGGCCCCATTCTCGCCCAGGCCGCCGTGCCCGTTTTGGAGAATGACAATGTTTCCAGCCTCACCTCTCGCATCCAAAGCGCAGAGCACCAACTCTATCCCCACGTGGCGCGCCTTTTTGCCCAAGGGCATGTGCACAACAAAGGCCCTCTCTTCTTTCTCAACGGTTGCTCACCATGAAAGGAGGCCCTGCACATAACATGGGCTCGGGCTTTGTCAGCACCCCTTCGCGGCATTTTTATGATCTGGTTGTCATCGGCAGCCACCTGGCAGGCTTGGCCAGCGCAGCCCTCGTGGCGCGCAAGGGCTATAAAGTTTTGGCTGTAGAAACAACCCCCCCCTATGAGCACCAGGGGCAGCACTTCCCCTATGAGGCCATTCTCCTGCCCAACCCACGTCATTCTGCCTTGCTCTCAACCTTCCTTGAGGAAATGCAGCTGACGACGGACTTTCAACGTACAGCTATTCCCCTGGCTACCCAATGGGTTGTCCCCAAACAACGCTTGGATTTTCCCCCTGCTCTTGAAGAGCATGAAAACGAGTGGCAAAAACTCTTCGGGAAAGAAAACCAAACACAACTCAAAAACCTCTTGGAATTCCAAACCCAAAGCCAAGCCTTTCTGAAAACCCTCCCCAACTTGCCCCCTCAAGGCCTGCTGGAAGGCTGGTCCCTGCGCCGCCAGGCACGCCTCTTCGAGTCTCCTCCCCTACACTGGCTCCCCACAGCGGCCTGGCCTTCACTTCAGCTGATGGCAAGCCTCAGCCTGGGCATAGAGCCCTCGCCTTATGCACTGCAACACTTTGCAGGAGGTGTGTTGCTGGGCTTTTATGGCTTCCACCAAGGACGACAGGGCTTCGGGGAGTGGTTGCTTAAACGCATGCAACAGCTGGGGGTGGACGTGGTTTTTCCTTCTCAGCTGACACAACTGGCCTTTGACAACAAAGGCTGCTCTCTGCAGCTGCGCGGGGACTCTACGGTTTATCGCGTGCGCACGGCCTTGTGCGCTGCAGACATTGAAGCCTTCGCGCGCTGCCTTGAAAACCCCAAAGTCCTCAAATATGCTTCCGCCCCCCCACCTTCGCACCCCTCGCCTCAACGCATCAGCCTCCATTGGCTCCTCCCTCAGGAAGCCCTCCCCTATGCCCTCAAAGAGCAAGTCCTCCTGCCCTCCTTGTGGCTTCAAAACATTCCAGCTGCACCTTTGGAGCGCGGCATGCCCGAGCCTTTGCGTATTTTGACGGCTTCTTCATGGTTTCACCCCAAAGAAGAAAAAACTTTCAAAGCCCAACTGGAAGCACAACTGAAATCCATGGCACAGTGCCTGGAAGAGCTGCTGCCCTTCGCTCGCCAACATGTGCGCCTCGCCTCCTCTCCCCAGTTGAATGCTCCACATGAGCGCCTCTATGAGGCCAAACTCCCCCTCATGCCCAACAACGCTGAAGTGGACGGCGGCTTGGGCTTTTGCGGAGAGCTTATGGAGTCCAAATGCAAACCCCTGCACATCGCCAACCGACAACAACTGCCAGGCCTGGGGCTCGAAGGGGAATTGCTTCTGGCCTTCAAAACCAGCAAAGCCATTGAGCAACAACTCCTCAAAAAACCCCCACGGCATTAAATAAACACGTTGAATAGACCGCTTTTACTTAGAACTGATTGGATGCTCCAGACCGGTTTCAATTGAGACGAGCTTTAGCTCGTCTCACGAAGAGATCATGTCAAAGTGGAAGCGGTCTAGCGGCCCCAGTCCACAATGGGGTGGCCATGCTTTTTGGCCCACCGCCTAAGCCGCAAATCCGCGTTGACGGCGACGGGGTTTCCTATGGCCTCCATCACAGGCAAATCCGCATAGGAGTCCGTATAAAAACTGCACTCGGAGAGGGCTATATTTAACTGGGCAAGTTTGGCTTCTGCCTTCAGCAACTTGCCGTGCCCATAACAGACAATGCCTTCTATGCGCCCCGTCAGCTTTCCGTGGGCGTCAACTTCGAGCACATTGGCCAAACAATCATCCAAACCCAAATCCGCGGCCACCCGTTCTCCCAAATATTGAGTCGAAGAGGTTAACAATATACACTCTCGCCCCTCTCGCTGCTGCTCTTCAAGCTCTTTGAGTGCACCCGGGCGATAAAAACGACGTACCTCCTCCTCATAAAATTTTTTGGTTTTCTCCAAAATTTCCCCATGAGAAACCCCCGCAAAACCCTCCATGGCCTGTACCAAGGGGGCCGCTGAGTTTCCCCACCCCAGGTTATAGCGCACAAACCACCCCAGCGTTTTTATGCTGCTTGTGCGTTTTAACACCCCCGCCTTCCATTGCTGCTGAATCCACAAAAGTGCTGAATTTTGGGAAATTAACGTCCTGTCCAGATCGAAAAAAGCAACGCTCACTTAGGCCCCACCCATGGGCAAACAACCCTTCATGGCTAATGTATACATAACCGTATTATTTCTATTTTCTTCTCCGAAGCCCAACGAGGACACCTCCAATGCAAAATAGGCACGGGCCAGTTGTACGCCTTCCTCTTCTTCCCAAAACTCCATCGCTCCGTTTTGCAAAACGCAACTTTGGGGAGTGCCATCCTCAAATCCAACCCAAGCCACAGAGAGTTAAGCAAGTCCAAGCGCTCACTGCAATCCCCTTCACCAAAGCGCATCAGCACCAGCAAGTGCGCGCCTTTTCCTCAAAACCCCTTATCCCCACCGCTATATAAGGGTTTTTTGCCCACATTCTCATCCAACAAAGCCAGGCGCACCGCTTCAAAAAGCGTCTCCTGTGGACTGCCCCAAATCTCCTGTTGTATTCAGCGCTCAAAAAGATCTACAAAAATAAGTTTGGTCTCTGTTGAGTATGCGTGCATCTTGTTGTTGAGCATTTGAATTTTGTTTATCTAAACTGAATTCTTTTCTCGAAAAAAAGGGAAGCCAGCTTGCTGAAACGTTTGGAACGGCTAGGTTGTCAATTGCGTTATGCTCTATTGTTCACATAGAAACCTGGAAAACCATCTCATGGCGGATGACTCAAAAAAAAGCAGCAGAACCGATTTGCCCTCTCCTCAAGGTGCTTCCCATCTCATCCAAAAAGAAGACATTCCTCAAGTCCTTCCTATTTTGCCCTTAAGAAATTCTGTCTTCTTCCCCGGCGGAGTCCTCCCGCTTGCTGTGGGGCGCCCCAAAACCATCGCCCTCATTAAAGACGCCGTTCGCGATGAGCAATTTATCGGTGTCGTCACCCAGAAAAAAGCAGAGGAGGAAGATCCAAAATCCACAGATCTCCATATGACGGGGACCGTGGCTAAAATTGTCAAACTCCTTAAAATGGGAGAAGAAAACTATTCTCTCGTCGTCCAGGGCTTGGCGCGCTTCCGCTTGGTGGACTTGGTCCAGGAAACACCCTACCTCAAAGCACGCATAGAGCCTTTGGAAGACAAAACACCCATAGAAAACCTCGAAATTGAAGCCTTGGGCATTAACCTCAAAAAACTTGCGCGCGAAGTGATTGAGTTGATGCCTGAGTTGCCCTCCGCGGCAAGCGAGTTGGTAGAAAGCATTAACCACCCAGGCCACCTGGCCGACCTCATTGCCGCCAACATTGATGTGCCCTTAGAAGAAAAACAGGCCGTCCTGGAAACCGTTGAGCTTAAAGCGCGGATGAACCTCGTCCTCGAGGTGCTCAACCGCAAACGCGAAATTCTCAAACTTTCCAACAAAATTGACTCCGCCGTCAAAGGCGAAATGTCCAAAACACAGCGCGAATATTATTTGCGCCAACAGTTGAAAGCCATCAAAGAAGAATTGGGGGAGCTCGGCGAAGAAGAAGAAGAAATTGACGAGCTGGACGAGCGCCTCAAAAATGCTGCCCTCCCCCCAGAAGTGGAAAAAGTCGCCACCAAGGAGCTCAACCGCCTGCGCTCTATTCCCACAGCCTCCAGTGAATATACTGTTTCGCGTACCTATTTGGATTGGATTGCGGACCTCCCCTGGAGCAAAAAAAGCGAAGACAATTTAGACATAGAAAACGCACGCCAAACCTTGGATGCAGACCACCACGGCATCCAAAAGGTGAAAAAACGCATTTTGGAATACCTCGCGGTGCGCAAACTCAAAAATGACATGCGCGGCCCCATCCTCTGCCTGGTGGGCCCCCCCGGCGTAGGCAAAACCTCCCTGGGGCAATCCGTCGCACGCGCCATTGGAAGAAAATTTGTGCGCCTCTCCCTGGGTGGTGTGCGCGATGAAGCCGAAATCCGCGGCCACCGACGCACCTATGTGGGCGCCCTCCCAGGGCGCTTCATTCAAAACATGAAAAAAGCAGGCACCGTCAACCCGGTGATGATGCTGGATGAGATTGATAAATTGGGAGCGGATTTTCGCGGAGATCCCTCCTCCGCATTGCTGGAGGTTTTGGATCCGGAGCAAAACAACAGTTTTGCAGACCACTATTTGGATGTGGCCTATGACTTGTCCAAAGTCATGTTTATTGCCACAGCCAACCAGCTGGACACCGTCCCCTCCCCTTTGCGCGACCGCATGGAAATTATTGAGTTGTCCGGCTATACTTTTGATGAGAAAGAGGCCATCGCCGTCAAACACCTCATTCCCAAACAACTCAAAGAGCATGGCCTGGAAGAAAACCACCTCACCATTGAAGAAAAAGCCCTTCATGTGCTGCTGACCTCCTATACGCGCGAGGCGGGCGTGCGCAGCCTGGAGCGGCGCATTGCGGATTTGTGCCGCGCAGTTGCCGTGGATTTTGCGTCCGGAAAAACCGACAAACAAACCATCGACGCACAGCGCGTTCCCGAAATTTTGGGGCCCGAACGCTATTATTCCGAAGTTGCAGAGCGCACCGAAAGGACAGGGGTCGCCACAGGCTTGGCTTGGACAACAGCCGGGGGAGACTTGCTCTTCATTGAGTGTACAAAAATGGCGGGCAAGGGGGGGCTGACTTTGACAGGGCAACTCGGAGAAGTCATGAAAGAGTCCGCCCAAGCAGCGCTCTCTTATTTGCGCTCCAAGGCAGAACAGCTGGGCATTCCTTCAGACTTTATGGAGAAAACAGACATCCACCTCCACTTTCCCGCCGGCGCCATCCCCAAAGACGGACCCTCCGCAGGGGTTACCATTCTCACTGCGCTGACCTCCCTCATGACACATGTACGCGCCCGCTCTGATACGGCCATGACGGGCGAGGCCACCTTGCGCGGACTCGTGCTCCCCGTCGGAGGCATTAAAGAAAAAGTCCTCGCAGCCCATAGAGCTGGAATTAAACGGATTATCCTCCCCGAGCGCTGCCGCAAAGACATGGTGGATGTGCCCGAGCAAGCCAAAAAAGAAGTGGAATTCCTCTTCGTCAGCACCATGGATGAAGTGCTCGAGCTCGCCCTCGAGTCCTGGCCTCCCAAGCCGCTACCGCCCACGGCCTCCGCCTAACTCTAGACCGCTTTCACTTTGACATGATCTCTTCGTTGGGCTCCGGTTTCGCTCAGGTCATGCACTTAAGTGCACTCCCATCGCGCCTTCCCCTCGGGACTTAGGCCTCGCCCGCCTCGACCTCATGCCAAATTGAAACCGGTCTGGAGAAACCGGCCTTAGCGCAGATCGTCAAAACTGCTCTGGCCAGGCAGTTGCGTTTTGTATTTTTCAAGCACCAAGTCAATGCCTTGACGAATGTATTCGGCAATGGGGACTTTCGTCTTCTGGTTGAGCAACTTGAGCAACTCGCTCTGCTCAGCCGTAATATAAATGGTCGTGCTCATCTTTTTGCGCGCCATAAGCCTATGGATATGCCACAAATGCTTTGTGTGCAAAGCCAAACACACTTGGGTTTTATTTCTGCTGATGGCCTTGGCTTTCTGCCTCCATTGCGCCAAGCAGCGACCCCACCTGCCTTGGCCACACCCATGGCACTCCAAGGCTTATGATCTCAACAGAGACGGAATTCCCGACGTCTTCTATGCACCTGAAGAAAACAACGTTGATTGGAATGGCGATGGCATTCCCGAAGTCCGCCGCTATTTCGAAAATGGCCAGCTAAGCCTGGAAACTTATGACTTAAATTTTGAAGGCAAACCTTCCCTGTGGCTGCATTATGATGAAGGCAAACCCGTCCTCAAAGAGTGGGACAACGACGGAGATGGAGAGGCCGATCAACAAGAATTCCTCCTGGAACAAAACCTGCTCGACCTCCTTGGGCTGCTGCTGAACCTCTTCACCCCCAACGGCTCTATGCCTCTGCCCCCCGAAGAAATGCAAGAGGCAACCCTGGAAGAAACCCTTAAGGGTGCACCAGCCACTGCCTTAACAACTCCGCCTCCGCACCCTCCATGCTGTCTGGCTCCATAACCACCCCGGGCTGCATGCCTATGGGCATACCCCAAAAACCCCGCTTCCTCAGGCCCTCCAATAACGCATTACGCCTCCCCTCGTCAGGCGCAAAAATGATGGCACCATCCCCGCCCCCTGCACCCGATTGCTTTATGCTGCACCCATAGGCCTTCACCAAACGAAAAATTTGCTCCTGGGCCAGAGGCGGTGAAATGCCCGCAAGCAACTTGTCCAACAAGGCCTGCAATACCTCAACGGCTTCTGCCAAAACCTCAAACTTCCCCTGCAGCCAGGCACGCTCCAACTGCTCTCCAAAAATTTCCGAGGACAACACAAAGGCTTGCCGGGCCTTGGCCTCATGGCGCGCTTCAACCGCTTTGAGCATGGAAACGGTGGAAGCACTTTTGCCCATAAACACATAAGCCAAAGCAAAAGGCTTGGGGTGGAGGCTTTGGACTTTGAGAGGCCCACCCAAGGGCCCACCCATATAACGTACCAGGCCACCCAGGCTGCATGCAGCAACATCCGCACCACTGCCCTTGCCCTGCTGCGCCTCAGCATGCGCGCGCAAAGCAAAGGCCAACGGCTCCTCCACCATGCCCAAGGCCATAAGGCTTGCCTTCGTCGCCAATACCGCCGCGCGAGCACTGCTCCCCAAGCCCAACTTGTGCCCCTCCACCAAAGGCGTGGGAGCCATGGCCAAGTTAAACCCCAATGAGGCCCTCCCATGCTTGGCCAATATGCCGTCAACTGCACGCGCAGCAAATAAAAAAGGCTGACTTACAGGCTGCGCCCATGAAACCCCCGCCGGCGTTATGTCCCCAGCCAAACCCCCCGCCTCCAACTGTACGTGGACGCGACAGTCCTCCCTGTGCTGAAAAGCCGCCAAGGCACGCGGGCCTGTGGCTAACACCCTCGCTGTGCCACCCCACACAACAGCATATTCCCCACAAACAAAAAGCTTGCCCGGCGCGGATAAAAATTTCACACCCCCCTTTTGCCAAAAAAACGAGGCCTTTGCCAAAAAAACTCAAAACCCAACCCCTGCCGCAAATATGCCCCTGCCTCCTCCCATTTTTTCCTCCTCATTTCTCCACCCTCCTCAACAACTGTGCTAAACGCAAAAACAAAAATGCGCCAGGCCGGCTTGAGGTGGACTTGAGTGTTGTGAGGTACACAGTTTTAGGCCTGGGCCCTCTGTCGCCTTTCTGTTTTGCCTGCCCTTTCCTCTCACGTTGAATGCCATGTTGCGCAACCTGTTTTGCATTTTCTTCACCGCTTTTTGGACAGTACTCATGTGCACGTGTGGAATGGTACATGCACTGCTCGCCCGCCGCTCCCCTGCTGTGACGTTTTGGGCCACCCCCTGGTCGGCCGGCTTGTTATGGGCGGGCGGCGTCAAACTCAAAGTGGAGGGCATTGAAAACATCCCGAAAAACCAAGCGGTTATTTTTGCAAGCAACCACCAGTCCACGGCGGATATACCGGTGTTGTTTTCTATTTTGCCGCTCAATGTCCGCTTTATTGCCAAACATGTGCTGGGTTATGTCCCCTTCCTGGGCTGGTATTTGCGTTTGGCAGGCTTCATCCTCATCAACCGCTCAAACCGCAAAAAAGCCATTGAGCAGTTGGCGCACGCCGCGGAGCGCATTCGCGCAGGTACCAGCATTATTGCTTTTCCGGAGGGGACGCGCAGTGAGACGGGTGAAATACTCCCCTTTAAAAAGGGGGTTTTTCTCCTCGCCCTCAAAGCCGGCGTCCCCATTTGCCCCATTGCCATTGAAGGCTCCGCTCAACTCATGCCCAAAAACTCATGGAATATTCAACCGGGCCCCGTCCATGTCAAAATTGGGCCCCCCATCCATACAACGGACTATAAGGACGAGCCTGTTAAGCTTGCTGAGCATATTAGAGCGCTCATCATCCAACAAAATGTAGCCTTGGGCGGCAAGGGGGGCTGTGCCGGGCCTTCAAAACCTACCCAAACTCCCCCTCCTCTCTCTCAACCCTCTCCACCTGCACCCCCATGAGACTTTTTTTAAGCTGCTTCCTCCTCTGCGCATTGCTTGCCTGCCACACCACCTCAGCCCACGTGCCCAAAAGCGAATTCCAACAAGCCTCAGAAGCACTCCAAGCCAAAAAACCCAAAGAGGCACTCCCTATACTCGAGCGCCTCTTTCAAAAAGACAGCTCCCAACTGGAAGTGGCTCGCGCATTGGCTGAAGCGCATGTGCAACTCGGGCAAAGCCAAACGCTCTTGGCCCGCCTTCAGAATGACGTGCGCCCTGTTGCTTTTTATATGCGCGGCCTGTTGTTCTATTCACACCCCAGCACCGCTGAAAATGAGGCCCTTGCCGCCTTTCAGCAAGCCATTGCGGCACAGCCCGCAGAGCCCGAGTTCCACTATAGGCTGGGCTTGGCTTTGCTGGAGCTGGAGCGCGATGCGCAGGCCCTTGCTGTACTACAAACAGCCATTGGGCTGGCCCCAGAAAAAACCTCCTGGCAACTCCCTCTGGCCAAAGCGCTTTTCAGGCTTGGAAAAAATGAAATGGCCCTCACCGCCCTGGGCAACTCCTTGGACAATGCCCTCTCTCCCGCTGAGCTCCAAACAGCCAAAACATTGATGAACGCCCTCATAGGTGCCGATGAGCACCTCCCTGCCCCCGCTCAACAGGCTTTGGATGAGGCCATCCACTGGCTCAATGTTGCAGATGTACCTCAGCAAGCGGTTACACTCCTGGAAGGCATACTCTTGGATTTTCCAGACTTGGCCACAGCCCACGCCTTGCTTGGCTTGGCCTACCAAAGGTTGGATGATGCCGGCCGCGCCACAGAAGAGTTTAAAAAAGCCATCTCCCTGGCCCCCAACAACGGCCTCAACCACTTTTATTTGGCAGAGCTTTATGCCTCTAAACGCAGGCCCCAGGAAGCCAAAAAAGAATATGAGCAGGCCATCAAAAAAAACCCCTTCCTGGACAATGCCTACCTCAAACTCGGCGAGATGGCCACCCAACAAGCCAACTGGCCCTTGGCTCGCCAATATTTCCAAACGGCCGTCTATTTGGGCAATACCCAAGCACGCCTCAGCCTCGCCCTCTGCTTCCAAGCTGAAAACAATTGGAGCGCAGCAGAAACAGAGTTTCTCCTTCTCCTCAACCAAATGCCCAACAACCTCGAGTTGCAGCTGCGCGCAGGCGCCTTCTATGTGGATTATTTCCTGGCCGCCTCCTCCTCTGAAGAGAAAACCCAACTCAGAAAGAAAGCCCTCCCCCTCCTGGATAAAGTCCTCGAAGCACAACCCGAAAATGCCCTGGCCTCACGCGCCAAAGCCATGCTTAAAAAACTGTAGGCATAGGCCGGATGAGGGTTGAAGGTTAAAATAAGGTTGAAAGGCGCTGAGTTATAAGCTTTGCATAATATTAAGCAAACTCTTATAGCTGTCCACGTTGTGGTATTTCACTCCCGTGGTTGAAAATTCATTAAACAGTTTTTTGGCGCATGCCATTTTTGCCTGCTCAATGGGGCGCAATTGCAGGCTGTCCATGCTGCCTTTTGTTTCTGCTATGAAGAAAATATGTTTCACAGTGCCGCGTTTGAAGGCTATCGCCCAATCCGGCGTATAGTTGCCTACGGGTGTGGGTATATAAAAGCCTCTGGGGCCTCGCGGCAGTTTGGCATAGACAACCACCTCGTCGGCGGTGTCCAGCTCCTGGGCAAACTTCCGCTCTATGCTGTCTGTGGCCGTTCCATCTACAAACACATAGTCCTGTATTGCCTTTTTCGTTTTAAATGCCTTTGCATATTCCTGTGAGGTTTTGCTCATGTTGAATATGTCGTGCGCATAGGGCTGTTCGGCGCTGGGTTGGTAGGAGATATGCTCTACAACCACCGCGGCTTTCTGCCGGCCAACCTCTTCTATAACCCTCTGGATGAATTCTTCCGGGTTGAGCCTGAACATCTGCAGCTTTTGCTGAAGGAGCCCCTTGAGGATGGAGGCTGCCGTGCGGCGAGTCACCGTTGCCCCTTTGGCAATTTTGCCGAGGAGATCATACCTGACGGAGCTGGCTTCTGTGTGTTGGAGCGCCCGCGTCTGGGTGCGGGAAAGCTCAAACTCCACCCCTGTTTGAGTGCCCTCCGTCAGGGTATATTGGAGTTGGGAAATACGCAGCCCAGCATTGAGGGCTGTTATGGTGTTTTCAATCAGCTGAAGGCTGTCAAACTCTACCGTATAGGCATATCGCCTGTGGATGGCCTTCCATAACTCTTGAAATTCCTTTTTATAAAAATTCTCGTTGAGCGGGTTTTCCCTAAGCTTGGTTTCGCGCCCGTCTTCAACCATGGCTTGCAGCGCACGTGGATCAAAAATAGACCGAATCAGCGCGTGTATTCCGTCCGCCCATGGAGCCAGGCTCTCTTTCAACGCGGCCAGCTGCCCGCTTTCCAGGGCATTGCGGTATCCGGGTGTTATGTTGCCATCGTCATCCACATAGTTGTTCCTCACCAGGTAGTTATATATGGCCATCGCATCCTGCGCGCTCAGCCTATGCACCAACCTATGCACCGGCCTATGCACCTCACCCGCAAGCACCAAAGTTTTTCCGGTGAAATATTCTATGCTCGCCTTTGTAGGGCGCTCATATAAGTCTTCGCGGATTTTGCTCTGCAACTCCGAGACGAAGCGGGCATAACTCTCGCTGGCAACCACCGTCAGCTTGTTTATCTCATGGACGAGCGCCTCGCCACAGGCCTCCATGTCCTGCCTGTCGCCGGACTGGTTGACGCACAAGCGCAGGCCACGCCCCACTTCCTGGCGCTTCGCCGTGGCGCTGTCCGAGTGCTTGAGCGTGCAAATTTGAAACACGTTCGGGTTGTCCCAACCTTCACGGAGTGCCGAGTGAGAGAAAATGAAGCGCGTTGGCTCTTCAAAGGACAACAAGCGTTCTTTATTTTTCAAAATCAGCTCATAAGCCGAGAGGTCGTCTGAAAATTCGCTTCCGCGTTTAATAGCGCTGTTCATCATGCGCCCTTGTTTGTCGATGGAAAAATAGCCGCGGTGGGTTTTGTGTACTTCAATTTTCCTGAGGTATCCCTGGTATTCAGCCTGGAGCCGCGTGTGGCGCTCATTCAGCGCGGCTATATATTCCTGCTCAAACATTTTGCCATATTCACCCAGCAGCTCCCTGCCATCCTCTGCATATTGGCGGTATTTCGCCACTTCGTCGATAAAGAACAGAGAGAGACATTTTATGCCCTGTTGGAACAGCTCCTCCTCTTTGTCCAGGTGGGAGTAGATGGTTTCTCGTATTTGAATGCGGCGAACATCATCCTCGTTGACGTTGCCGCAGGCCGTGCCTGCTGTCAGGCTTTCACCGTTTGAGAAAGTGACGATGCCTCGGAATGGATCCACACTCGCTATGGATAGACCTCTATATTGCTCCAGTTGGTTAGAGGCGGCATATATACTCTCGCCTTCGCCGAGGAGCTGCACCTTCCTTTGAATTCCATTTTTTCGCTTTATCTCAAACTCCAGGCGGGCACGGGGTGGCTTTTTGCTGTCTAAGACAAGCTCCGCCAGGTAGAGGTAGCCATCCGTACCGCGCAGGTTTTTAATGTCAAAGCCTTTGACTTCAATTTTTTTGACCAGCTTTTTTTTGAAAGCATCCAGGGCATCCAGCACATAAACCAGGTTGTGTGAAGTCTGGTGTGTCGCGGAATAATTCAGAGAGAACAACGGGTTGAAGTTATTTTTCAAAGCGTTTTGTGTGGCGGCGCCGCCCATTTTTTGAGGCTCGTCGAGGATGACAATGGGGCGGTTTGCCGAAATAACATCAATGGGGCGGCGGGAGCCGAACTCATCGCGCTTGGAATAGATGATGCGCGACTCTTTGCTGCGTCCATCCTCTTTCAGGCTGGTGGCGAAGGCCTGCGTATTGATAATGAGCACGTTGATGCCAAAACTGTTGGAAAACGCGTCAAGGGTGTGCAGGTTTGAGGAGTTATACACAAAGAAGCGGGCCTTCATGCCGTATAGCGCCATAAAGTGTTCCTGTGTTATTTCAAAAAACTTCTTCACACCTTCGCGTATGGCAACGGAGGGGACGACGACAATGTATTTGCTCCAGCCATAGTGCTGATAAAGCTCAAACATGGTTTGGAGGTAGACATAGGTTTTGCCTGTGCCTGTTTCCATTTCCAGATCCAAGCTTGGTGCGCCGAGTGCTTTCACCAAGGCGGGTGAAAGCTGAATATGGTTTTCGGTTTGGATTTTTCGGATGTTGTGCAGAAGCTTTTCATCCGAAAGCGCTATGGCCGCATTGCCATAGCTTGTATACCCGTTCTCCTCCTCATCAAAGAGTGGCACCTGAGTGGGTTTGGCGGGTTTGCGCTGTGGGGTGCCCCCTTCACGGTGGTAGCTGAGCCTTTCTTGCCTGGGTTGACCGTTGAAAACGCGCAACACGGCATTCACCGCCTCGCTCTGAAAGGGCTGTATTTTGAAGCTCAACTTCATGCTGCTCTATCCTCCCTAAGTGGCCTCAAAAAAACCCTTGCCGCAATGCTTGCCTCAATGCTTGCCGAGCTATTGCGCCCCTTCCTTGAAAAGCCCGCGCGCCTATGGGGCCCGCGCCTTCCCCTCCTCTGCTCTTTTGAGCATCAGGCCTAAAGCTCATGCACAGGGCCCACTCAGCGGTTGGGTCCACATGGGCCTGCGCATAGGCCTGTGTATGCTCCATTATTTCGGCAATACCGCGAAGGAGGTTGTTCATTACAACACCTTTCTGATCGTTTTGGCGCTATAGGTTTTGAAAATTTGCTCAACATTCGCCATCCCCGCATCGTTGGCGAAGCTGCTGTCGCGGAATATGGCATAATAGGGTTTGTTTTTGGCGAGCTCGGTGAGGGTTTCGTCTGTGGCTTGCTCAAAGCAGGCCATGAGGTAGTTGTTTGCAACAGAGAAGAGGGTTTGGCCGCCCAGCTCACGCTGTTCAATTTTGCTAGAAAGTGGGACGCCCAAGTCCAGCATAACTTGGAACAGCAAGTCCTCGGCGCTGCGGTCGGGTTTTATGTTGTCGAGCAACCCATCGAGAGGGGTTTGGAAGGCGCCGCCGCTGCTGAGCAGCGCTTGTGGCGTATAATAGACGTCTTTCATGTTGCTGCTGTCGAGTTTCAGGACGCGAAAGCCGATGTCTGGAAGGTTTTCCGTTTTCGGCACCCCCTCTTGGGCCATGGGCAGCTTCAAGCTGTCCACTATTTTCTGCCCTGCGCGTCGGATGCGCTCTTTGCCTATTTCGCAGATGTTTTTATAGCCTGCCTGGGCAGCCTCGCTGCCTTCGTCGCAGAGCTCGGGCAGCTGTACCATGATGAATTGGCGTTTGCCCTGATCCTCAGCATTCAGTTGCATCACCGCATGAGCGGTTGTGGCGGAGCCGGAGAAAAAGTCGAGGATCAGCTCTCCTTCGTCCTTGGTGATGGCCGTCACCATTTGTATCAAATACTTCATCAGTGCAACGGGTTTAGGGAAACCAAATATTTTTTTCCCAAAAAGCACATCCATGTCTTTGGTACCGTCCTGGGTCATCCCAATGTCACTGGGGAAATGGGTGCTGACGGGAATAAAGCCAAATTTATCCCCGGCTTTTTCCATGTCGGCCTCTTTAAAATAGCGCAAGGCGGGTTTTGAAATGTTTAAAAACTCATAATCCCCAGGAAATACAATGCGGTTTTCAGCATAATATCTGGGGAAAGTCTCTTCCGTAATGGCCCACGTCCTGTTGGGGTTGGGGGGGTATCTGTTGCCTGTTTTTGGATCCACCAGCGTAAAAAAGCTATGGGGCCTTTCGCTGGCGCTTGTTTGCTTGGTGAGGTCGTGAATACGCCAGGGTCTGCCAGGAAAGTCGTCCGTTTCATAATATTTGCGGGTACCTCCTTGCAAACAGGCTGAAAACGCTTTGCTTTTTGCATAGGCCAGAAGCCATTCATGATCTTGAGAAATGCCAAAGGGCACGTCAGATTTTGCTGTGCGTTTGCGCCATGGAAACTGCCCCGCAAAATTCACGCTGCCAAACACTTCGGTGCAGATTTTCTTTAAATTTTCTACTTCGCCATCGTCAATGCTGATGAAAATAACACCCTCATCTGAAAGCAAGTCCCTCGCCACGCGCAGACGCGGATAGAGCATATTCAGCCAATCCGTATGAAAGCGCCCATGGCTGTCCATATTCCGCACCATACGGTTGCCCTCTGGGTTATATTGACAGTCCCTCGCCAAAAACGCGCCCACCTCCCCCACAAAGTTATCCTCATAAATAAAGTCATTCCCCGTGTTATAGGGCGGATCAATATACACCATTTTCACACGGCCCAAATATGTTTCCCTTAATAATTTAAGTACATTAAGGTTGTCGCCTTCAATATAAAGGTTTTGTGTGTTGTCAAAATCCACGCTTTCTTCGCGGCAGGGGCGCAGTGTTGCGGCAATGGGGGCATTGGCCAAAAGCACGGCTTTCTTCTTGTCCGGCCAAGTAAATTGGTAGCGTTCCTCTGGGCCTGAAACAACGTGCGTGTTGAGCTCCTGCTGGAGGAGGTTGGCATCGACGGCGCGCACAAGCACACCGTTTTCGTCGATGGTTTCCGTGAGGGCATTGGGGAATAAAGCAGCAAGGGCGTCAAAGTGACGTTTGCTGAGGTCGGGCGTGCGAAGGGGAAGCTTATCCACGGTGGGGCTCCTCATTCCCAGAGGGGTGCGGGCTGAAAAATAAGTCCTATAAGTCCTCATATGTCGGCTTGTTATCAGGCAGAAATGTCAGCTACCCTGAGCTACCCTGAGCTACCCTTTTTGCCACCCATAGCGGTTTTTTGCCCAGCCTTGTTGTGTTGTTGAGTCTACTTTCTATTGTGTATTCAGCAATTTTTTCATCCACGCTCGGCAAACAAAAACCCACCCCACCCTCACAGGGGGATACAAGGCACCAGGGGCACCAGGGGGCGGTAGCATACCGAAGGAGGGGCAATGGCAAAGCAACCTGTTTCTCTCACCCATGCATTGACTTCCGCTGTTATTTCCTCGCGGCTTATTTCAGCGGGGCTCGAAGCAGGCGCGGCTTGGGACATGCCGCCGTCTTATTGGTTTTCCAGCTCCTGAATGCCTGTCAGCGTGTCGCAAGAGTGTTTGTTGTCCACGGCGCCGCCCTCTGCCTTTTTGTCGCCACGTGCAGGCTGTGCGCCCTTTGCGGTTTTTTTGCCGCTGTCTGCAGGCTCCTCACCACGGCTTTCAAAGCCCACAAGCGACATGGACAACATGGCTGCCAGACACATGCTTTTTATTCGCATCGCATTCCTCTTTCTTGCGGCCTCTGTTAACCGCCACACACAGCGTATTCCCCATTTTCCACGCCACCTTTGAAAACAGCAATGCATTTCCTCCGGGCCGCGTGCTTTGCGCTTTTTATGGGCCCAAGGAGCATTGCAAACATTCGCCTCTATGCGCGTTGGGTGTTCAGTTGTGGCGCGATATATGTCAAAAAACATGGACATTGTGTTAAGTTTTATTGCGACATTATGTCAAAAAACAAAGACACTGCAAAAAGCAAACGCGGGCTTTGTTTTTAAGGCGCTGCAAGGAGGGTTGTTGTGCATGAAAACCCCCGCCTTCATGAGAAGACAGGGGTTTCTTTGTGCGTTGGTTTAAGGTTTTTTAAGGCTTGTCGGATTCTTAACTCGTTTGGGGATTTGGGGCGGGAAGCGCATTCTCATGAATGCGCAGCTTCACCCGAGGCGGCCCGGTGTTGCGCTGTATGCCCATATTTTTTTCTTTGTTTGTGTCAGCCATTTCTGGTTCTCCTTGTGAGTTATTTGAGTGACGGCACCTTTTGAAAGGTGGCCGGGTGCTCAAAACCGTTCACAAGTACGGTGGACTTCTTCCCCTTTCGGGTATTGTATCCGTCCACACCCGGCCAAAAATGGCACAAAAAAACCACGTCTGTCGGGCGCGGGTAGAGCCGCTTGTGAGGTGCTTTGAACACCAGGGGGAACTATAGTTGAATTTTTTGAGAAAGCAAGCGGAGAAAGTCTCCAGGAAGTTGCTGGAAAAGTTTCAGAAGGGTTTTTTCGCCTGGCGGCGGGCAATTTAAATGAGGGGGGTTTTTGTTTTTTCCCTTCCAGGGGGGGGGAGTGTCGCCTCCGGCGAAGGGTTTTTTCGCCCTCCCGGGCAGGGTTTTTCGCCTACCGGCGAGTCACTTTTTTTGGATGTCCAAAAAAAGTAACCAAAAAAAACCACCCTGCCGGGGGCTTACGAGCGGCCCCAGGAAGGTTTTAAT